>Ga0099822_1000127_pt1 | contig 49568 bp, 28 predicted proteins | sample CowpeawhiteBW_FD_76839 | JGI IMG/M metagenome (GOLD analysis project Ga0099822, IMG submission 76839) | Root nodule microbial communities of legume samples collected from California USA - Cow pea white BW | ecosystem: Host-associated > Plants > Roots > Nodule | place: USA: California | collected... | reverse complement strand
AAAATTTAATGTTATAAATTTTTAATTATATAAATATTTAAAAATATATATAAAATAAATAAATAATATATATATATATATATATATATATATATATATATATATATATATATATATATATATATATATATATATATATACTTTGTGTGTATAAAGAAATACACTAATCCAAATTACGTATTTTATAGTTATATTGTCCAGATAGTGTTTATTATGTAAAAGTGACTTTATTATAATTGATATCTTATATTAAATAGAGAATAGTTTTATTCTGATATGAATAGTGTTACTTTGAATTGAATTTAAAAACAAATTCGCATTTTTATATAGAATTCAGATGAATGAAAATCAAGTGGCTTTGTAATAGCCCGTAAGTTTGAATTCCATTAATATCCATGTTTTTGGGCTCAATTTAGTAAAAATATCCCTACTCCTACTTATTGGAGTCTACTTTCCATATGGGCCCAATGGGTAGTATTTACTAAGCTGTTGTTCCTGGGAAAATTTTGGGGATTTTCAGTTTGTATAATTCTATTTACACTCTTGTTTTTTCCCTTTACACCGCTGCTCATCTTTTAAGCACAAAGATTATTCTTAAAACATTTTTTAGAAGTGTTAAAATTAGCACACCTCTTAAATTTAGTTTCCAGAAGCTGTGTTTTTTCATACCCTTCCACTTGTAATAAAATATTTTTTTAAAAAATTAATGCAAATAAAGGACAATTGAATCATGCTTATAATAGGAGATAGTAAATGGACACTTTAGTTTGTGATGGTAAAAAATGTTAATATTGGTTTTTGAAATAAAGAAAAGCATTAAATAATATTTTAGGAACTCAAATAAGTCTCAAAGCTAAATTGTGTAGAATAATTTTAGTCTTGAATTGTATCTTAATATTATTATTTAAGTTTTGAAATATATGATAGTATTTTTATTTAAGTTTTGAATAAATGTTAATATTATTATTTTATTCACTTTTTTTTTTGAACCAGTGGGGTTGTTGATTTACAGTTATAAGAACGTTTTGATCTCTTTCAATTTAGAGACTAATATGGGAATGTCCTACAAAATTAGGGACCAAAAAGACTAGGTATTAGGTATAGCAAGACACATTGACTTCAAATTCCTTTGGATTATTTGTCTTTTATAATTTTAGTTATTCATTCCATTTTATATATTTTTTTAGTGAAGATATATAGCTTAAAATACAAAAAAAAAACATGTATTTTACTGCCAAACATGTGTATATTTTGAGATTTTTAACAATTATAAATTCATTAAATTAATAATTACTATTCTAATGACAGTATTACGTGTTACTAATTACTTATATATATTTGTAGTAGAATTAAATTTAAAAAATTGGTATTTTAATTTTTAGAAAACTACAAGACTCAATGAATAAATAAATAAAATATAATTTTTTTTTTGTTAATTCGACGCATCATAGAACTCACGCCATAATAGGATCCTTCAGTCACTCTCGTCCAAATTGTTTTTTTGGTGGACAAACCTTCAGTTTATTTTGAAACTGCGGTTTAGTTAGTTTTCTGTCTTTCTAAACAAAAACTAAAAAAATAAAAAAGCTCCGAAAACAAAGTAAAGCCTCATGTCGCTTCTAATGTTGTCAAATTCATAAATATGAACCAAACTTTCTTAACAAATTTCCTATTCCTACTCTTTTGGATCATCCCTACATTCCAACCATTACAATGTTTCATACTCTTTCTTACCATCTTCACTTTCAATCTCTCCAACGCCATGCAGATCACCCATTTTCAGCATCTTCTTTAATAAATTACGACCCATCTTCATAATTTGCCTTGCAACACACATACACACTGTTATGGCACTTTTCAAGTCACGGAAGAGATCATCATCACCATCTTACGTATCGACCCTCACAATATTTCTGTTCATTGCACTATGTGTTTTTGCCGTGTGGATGCTATCCTCCAAGTCGGTAGTGACACCTCAAACACAGAGCGATGATGACATTGCAACCCGAACGTCCATTGATACCTCTGTAACCAACGATGAACTCTCTGCCTCCCATGAAATTGCTGCAAAAATTGCAGAAACTGCAAAAGACACTGCCTCTTCTGTCTTTGGGGACAACCCAGGACAGCTTCCCGATGATGCCATAAAATCTGATGAAAAAACATCCAACATTGAGTCACAAAATCAGCACATCATGGCCAGCATGGACGCACAGCTTTCTGAGGAAAGCTCGCTAACTCAAAAGGAGCAAGCTTCCGTGATACACGAAGCTGGTGCAGATAGTGATGTGAAAATAACTGAGCCTGAGAAACCTCAGCAAACCATCCCCAAGGCTTCTAATAAAAACAAAAAGGATGAAGAAATCGCAGCGGCGGCGGTGGAAAATCAGGAACAAAGCATTGGAAAGCCGCAAGAAGTTCAAGGTTTTGACACTAAACCGGAGGAACAATTTCGAGAGGACAAAGGCGCGGTTGAAGCAAATCCTAAACCAGAGATGTTGCAACAGGACTCTGAGGCGGCTTTAAAGGGAATAACCTCTGAGCAAGTGCCGGAGAAAATTGAAAACCAGAAAGTAGAAGATGTGGTTGAGGTAACGCCGAAACCAAAAGCAGAGAAGAAAGGTCGTAAGTCAAAGAAGCAATGGTCGACACAAGCTGCTCAGTCACAGAAAGAAAACAAAAGACAGAAAGTTGAATCAAACAGTGAAGAGAAACTTGAAGATCACGAATGGTACCTCTGCAATGTCACTGCGAATGAAGATTATATACCGTGTTTGGACAATGAAAAGGCAGTGAAACAGTTGCGTACCACAAGACACTACGAACACAGGGAAAGACATTGCCCGCAGGATCCTCCTACTTGTCTCGTGCCACTTCCCAAAGGTTACAGAACGCCCATCGAGTGGCCTAACAGCAGAGATAAGGTGATTTTTTTCATTCAAAGATGCATCAAATACATTTCGGAATATACATTAAAATTAATTTATACACCTTAGTTTTTTTGTTTTTTTTTTTATATACCTCCGAGGCTAATAACTTTACATGACGGTATTTCAAAATTATTAAATATATATTATTATTTTGAGTTGTTAAATAGATGGTTTTTGTTTGATGTGCATAACGCATTTGGGAATAGATATGGTACCACAATGTACCACACAAGTTGCTAGCAGAGGTGAAGGGACACCAGAACTGGGTGAAGGTGACCGGAGAGTTCTTGACCTTCCCTGGAGGTGGCACTCAGTTCATTCACGGAGCTCTCCATTACATCGATTTTCTTCAACAGGTAATCACAATTTCAATTTCATGCTAATAAATCATAATTTGTGCTAAGTAGTTTATAATTTGAGTCACGCAGGCTCAACCTTCTATTGCATGGGGAAAACACACACGGGTGATCTTGGATGTTGGGTGTGGGGTTGGTAGCTTTGGAGGGTTTCTATTCGAAAGGGATGTTATTACAATGTCTTTTGCACCTAAAGACGAACATGAAGCACAAGTCCAATTTGCCCTTGAAAGAGGAATTCCTGCCATATCTGCTGTTATGGGTTCTCAGAGGCTGCCATTCCCCAGTCTTGTCTTTGATGCTATACACTGTGCACGTTGTCGAGTACCTTGGCATGTAGATGGTTGGTCGTAGTAACAGCTATTGATCGTTCATAATGGCTGAGTTTTTGTGCTAACCATGATTGTTGAATAATGTTAAACTCTTTTCTAGGTGGCATGTTGCTGTTGGAACTGAATCGGCTTTTGAGACCAGGTGGTTATTTTATTTGGTCTGCAACTCCTGTGTACCAGAAGCTCGAAGAAGATGTCGAGATATGGAAGGGTATGAGTTTTACTTTTGAAAAGATAACTAACTCAAGATTTAACAGTCATTGACATCCTGTAATGTTCTTCCAGAAATGACCACACTGACGAAGTCCATCTGTTGGGACCTTGTGACCATCAACAAGGATGAACTGAATCAGGTTGGTGCCGCCATTTATCGCAAACCCACATCCAACGGATGCTACAACCAAAGGGCGCAAAGTGAACCTCCATTGTGCAAGGATGATGATGATCCAAATGCTGCCTGGTAAATCTCTCGTTGTACTGGTTTGATATTTGACCAGTGACGTACATAACAATAACCCGTGATCTTGAACGGTTGGTTTTACTATATTTCAGGTATGTACCTCTGCAGGCATGCATACACAGGGTACCTGTGGACAAGACTGAGAGAGGAGGCAAATGGCCTGAACCTTGGCCTCGTCGACTGAATAAACCTCCATATTGGTTAAACAACTCGCAGACTGGGATCTATGGAAAACCACCTGCCCAAGATTTTGCAGCAGATACTAATCGCTGGAAAAATGTTGTGGAGGAGTTGACCAACATTGGTATAACTTGGACTAACGTGAGAAATGTCATGGACATGCGATCCATCTACGGGGGGTATTCATTCTACTTAGGCTACAACAATTCTACACTTTCATACATATGAAATCCTCAATCTCTGTCTCGATGTGCAGATTTGCGGCAGCTCTAAAGGATCTTCCCGTCTGGGTGTTCAATGTGGTGACTGTAGATGCTCCGGACACACTTCCTGTCATCTATGAGAGAGGTCTTTTTGGGATGTATCATGACTGGTGTGAATCCTTCAGCACGTATCCAAGATCTTATGATCTGCTGCATGCAGATAATCTTTTCTCAAAGCTGAAAGATAGGTATGGTTTGAAGTAGTGTGATCCTTTAATTTTCGCTCATACTAGAGCAACATCATTAAGCTGACTCAGTTATGCTGCTTTGGCTCTTTAGGTGCAAACTAACAGCTGTTATGGCAGAGGTGGATAGAATAACTAGACCAGGAGGCAAATTGGTTGTCCGTGATGAATCTTCCACCCTCAGCGAAGTGCGAACTTTGTTAAATTCTCTACATTGGCAAATATTACATGACAAAATAAAAGAGGGTGTACTTTGTGCCAAAAGAGGCAAATGGAGGCCTAAGGCTATAGCAGTGTCCTGATGAAGTGATAGTGAATAAAACACAAGTGGTTTAATTCAAGGAGTGCTTTCAGTCGAAGCTATGCAGTGGCGGTAACGTGTATTCGGCCTCTCAACCCTACATGGCACAACAGCTTCCAGAAAACGTCACACTATTATTTTATGAAAAAAATTACTTTGACACACTTCTACACTCATTTGACACATTATTTTTCACTTTCCCTTACGAAAAAACATGTCAAATGAGTGTAAGTGTGTCATCCTACTATTACCCTTATTTTATAGGTTTTCATAGCATGTGTACATCAGTTTTTAGTTTAATTACCCCGAGATTATTATCATATAATGCAAATTTTGTCATAGATGGTGCACCTACCCACTGATTTAGATTTTTAGTAGCCAATATAACATGTCTTATAATTCTGTTTTGTGCCTGGTTGAATAATTGTTCAAGAGTGTAAACTGAGAAAAACAGGGCAGTTTGACCTTGGTTCATTCGTCGGATCATAATTTTCTAGCTGAGAACAATATTTCAGACATCTTTATGTCTCCACGCCATCATTTGGGATTGATTCACCAAAACATCAATGAAGGAGAAATATTCACAAGTAATCAACAGTTTAACCCAGAGAAAATTTACCAACTAGAGCTGAAACTCAACGTTTCAGAGCTCGTCATTTCAAGAGTACTACATATCTATACGAAGAATTCACGTGGATTTGAAGCAGAATGAAGAAACGACAGGCTATTCCTGTACTAAAGAATACACACCGTCGCCTATATAACCAAAAAAAAAATGAAATATACTATTCTGCTATATGCTTGAAAACCTCATTATCAATCAAAGATATCAGTGTCCGCACACCAATGAATAGTAGATGCTACTATGCTAGTGCTCGTAAATCTCTAGCACACCATCAACTTGCACTGAGAAGTTTCTGCAACTCACCACTTTGGACTGCAGCACTGAGATCTGAATTGCGAAACAGCATAAAAGTAACAAGACTGAGGGAGTGAAACACGGTGAATAAAAAACGAAAATAGATCGAGGGATTAACCGTAGATCTTAGGTAATAACTAACAAGAATAACAGATAGAATTCGTTTTTGGTATTTTAAAGTTATGAATGAGATCGCATCTGCAAAGAATTGATTTTGAATAAAATTAGTTTTGAACCTCTTTTTGGTCAGCCAAAAGATAATTTTACAACAAAAGGGTGCAATGGGTACCCAACTCACATATAAATTCAAACAATTCATGTCTGAATGTTTTTATTCTAAAATAATGTTAAAAACAACCTGGTATAATTTTTACCTAACACAAAATCTACTACTCTACAAGTGACTTTAACTCAATCAATTTTGGTCCCACACAATCCCTCACTCTAACCGGACAAGCAAATATTTAGCTAAAATCAAGTTAATTGGTAATTCAACTGTGAGTATGAATAGCAATTTAGAACTAACCATCTGATCCACCAATATGCTTGCCATTCACAAATACTTGTGGCACTGTCCTTCGACCGATCAAATCCAGAATAACACTCTGAATTTCATACCCATCATCTGTAGGAGGAAAAAACACAAGCACCGTGATCCACGTGAAAAGTTTGAACGAGAGCATTTTAACATGACACACGCAAATTGGCTAGTTATGATTACCTCGTAAATCGAGCTCAACCACAAACGGTTTCTCGTTTAGTTCAGCAAGTATGCGTTTGGCGCGCAAGCAATAGCTACGAACAAGAAACAGAGTAGCAAACCCTAATTATTGAGACATTATTGCATCAAACGGAATGAAGGTAAAGGGGAGTGAAATCGGATAAAAAGAAAAGGGGAAAATTAGAAGGAACGCACGGGCAATAGGATTTGGAGAAAACGGTGATTCTGTTGGAGTAGATGGAGTTTTGAACGAAGGCGGAAACAGAATTAGAGGCTTGGACGTGCAGTGTTCCAAACCACAACACAAAAACAGTGAACGCCACCGTTACGACCACACTCCACTTTAACCCCATCATCCTTCTCCTTCTCCTTCTCTTTCTCAAATACACTGTTCCTTCCCTTCCTCCTCTCCAGTGCCCACAGTGCCGCGAATTTCTCAAAACGCAATGCAAAACCGTCGTTTTGCTGCTGAGACTCAAGGAAAGCACCTGTTTCTTCTAACATAAATGCGACTTTTTCAATTAACCTTGTTTTAATTATTTATTACAAACTTTATTTTTAATTTTTACCGCTTATTGTACAACCATGAAAATAATTATTAAATATGCATGTCATAGAAAATATTAAATTGTCTTTTTTTTTTCACTTATGTTTTTTTTTTTCAGTTTGTCCTTCTTTTTTTGTCTTAGTCTCATTTTTATCTTCGTGCAATATTATACCTCCAAATCTTCATTGGTTTATTATTACTGATCATATGGACTTCTGTATTTTGCCATTTTGAATGAAACTTTAATCATCCTTCAAGGCAAATAATGGAATAAATTAGAAGATCAACATTTTATTTTCTATCATTTGGTATCTGAATTTATGGTTATGCGATTAAAATAATATTCTTACTTGTATAAGTTAATTTTCTTTATATATTTGTGAATTCAAATAAAAAATTATAAAACCTATTTATATACACAAAATTGAAAAATTAAAATATTTTAAAATATTAATTTGAAAATATTTATATAAAATTTAAAAGTAAAACCATTTATATTATTTAAAAAGTGGTTTTTTATCTTAAAAAATAATTGAGTTAACATTTTCAATTTGAATAAAATTTAAATAATAACGACTGTTATTAAATTAAATCGACATTACTAAATAAATACTAAATTTCAATATTAAATATAATTTTAATAACTTAAATTATTAATAAAAACTTACTATTTTTTTATTATTAATGTTATATTATACCAAATTGCAAAGTATAAAATTTGTAGTACTCGGTAAATTATGAGAATTTAACAAGGACTCAACTTAAAGTATATCAGAACTTAAAACTAAACCAATTATTATTATTATTATTATTATTATTATTTATTTATAATTAAATTTTGGTTAATAATAATAATAATATCATTATTATTAATTTTTAATCAAAATGAATTTTAACAACAAAATAATGTAATACTAATTTGTATTAAAATTCTCATTTTAAATTATTACGGCAATTAATGTTAATTCTTATTAAAATATTAAATTAATAGTTTATATTCAAATACAATTTAATTATTAATATCAATAATGATTATCTTTTTTAAAGTTATGAATCTATTAACAATAAAAATGTCTATTAATCATTGAAATAATGTAAATTAATCTAGTTTAATAATTTATATTAATACTTAAAATTAATATTCTAAAAACAGTTAAAATTATTATAAAAGAAACACACACACAAAAATACATATCAGAAATTCCAACCTATTTTCCGGCCAAAGTGAAGAATAAAAAATGTTTCCTATGGAACCAATTTCTGAACATAAGAACCGATAAATCTATTTGGTAAATATTTGTGCCAATAACTACGTTTGGGAATGAGGAATGAGGAAATTTTCTTCCAAAGAGAGTGTGGAAACAATATTTTAATAATTTAATAATAAGCTGCTGGAAAACTCAAATGAATAACATTTATACTGGATCTGTGAGTCAAACTCCAGGGAGAAAAAGTCAGAAAATCACTGTTGATTGAAGGAAGCTTCTCATCACCACACACAAAAGAAGTGGAACAGAAACCCCCCATTTGCTGAAGATCAAGTTTTCTCCTCTTGCTGGGAGAACCTACCAGCAGCAGACAACATACGATGGCCGAGGTTGCCGTGTCAACGGTTGCTGCAAAGCTGGCGGAGCTACTGATGGAACAAGCAGCGGTGGCGGTTTCACAGCTTGCAGGAGTAAGAGGGCAGGTGGAAAATTTGAAGAACGAATTGGGATGGATGCAGAGCTTTCTCAGGGACGCAGATGCCAAGCAAGAAGGCAGCGACCGAGTTCGCTTGTGGGTGTCGGAAATCAGAGACGTGGCTTTCGAAGCAGAGGAACTAATAGAAACCTACGTGTACAACACAACCATGCAGAGGCAGTTGGACAAGGTGTTCAGACCATGGCATCTGTACAAGGTCAGAACCAGGATCGACAAGATCATGTCCAAGATCAAGAGTATATCCAACAAACGAGAAACATACGGCGTCGTAATGACCGGTGATGATGGCAATAATAGTAATGAAAGGTTGAGGCAGTGGAGACAGCCTTCACCTTCTTCTGAGGAAGAGTATCTTATTGAGCTTGAAGATGACATGGGGTTGTTTCTTACCCAGTTGCTTGCCCTGGAGCCAAACCCTTACGTAGTTTCTATAGTTGGCATGGGGGGTTTGGGGAAAACCACTTTGGCTAAGAAGCTCTACAATCACAATAAAATTACCAACCATTTTGAGTGTAAAGCGTGGGTGTATGTCTCTAAAGAGTATAGGAGGAGGGATGTTCTGCAAGGGATTCTGAGGGATGTGGATGGTGCCCCCAGAAATGAAATGGAGAGAATACCTGAGGAAGAGTTTATCAACAAGCTGCGCAATGTGTTGAGCGAGAAAAGGTATTTGGTGGTGCTTGATGACATATGGGGGATGGAGGTTTGGGATGGGTTAAAGTCTGTCTTTCCTAGAGGGAAGATGGGAAGTAAGATATTGCTCACCACAAGGAATTGGGAGGTTGCTTTACATGCTGATGCCTGTAGTAATCCTCATCAGTTGCGGCCATTGACAGAAGATGAGAGTTTGAGATTGCTCTGTAACAAAGCTTTTCCTGGAACGAACGGCATCCCCTCAGAGTTAAAGGATCTTGCGACGGAGATTGTGGTCAAATGTGGAGGGTTGCCTCTGGCTGTGGTAGTGGTCGGTGGTTTGCTGTCTAGGAAGCTGAAGTCAAGTGGGGAGTGGAAACGGGTGCTGCAAAATATCAGCTGGTACTTGCTGGAAGAGCAAGAGAAGATAGCAAGAATTTTGGCCCTAAGCTACAATGATTTGCCTTCTCATTTAAAATCGTGTTTTTTGTATTTGGGTCTTTTCCCAGAGGGTGTGAACATTCAGACAAAGAAATTGATCAGACTATGGATAGCGGAGGGATTTCTTCCGCAAGAAGGAGAAGAAACTGCGGAAGGTGTTGCTCAGAAATATTTGAATGAGTTGATTGGTAGGTGCATGATTCAAGTGGGAACAGTAAGCTCGTTAGGCAGAGTCAAAACAATTCGCATCCACCATCTCCTTAGGGATCTTTCACTCTCCAAAGGAAAAGAGGAATATTTTCTCAAAATATTTCAAGGTGATGTGGCAGGTCCATCCACTAAAGCCCGGCGCCAGTCCATGCATTCTTGCGATGAGAGGTATGACTTCTTAAAACACAATGCGCATCATTCACGTTCCTTGCTGTTCTTCAACAGAGAATATAATGCAGATATAGCCAGGAAACCCTGGCTTCGTTTAAATTTTCAGCAAGAAAAGAAGTTGAATTTCATCTACAGGAAATTTAAGCTACTCAGGGTATTAGAATTAGATGGTGTTCGGGTAGTTAGCCTTCCAAGCACAATAGGGGACTTGATTCAGTTGAGGTATCTAGGATTGAGGAAGACTAATCTAGAAGAAGAACTCCCACTTTCCATTGGAAATTTGCTAAACCTACAAACACTTGATTTAAGGTATTGTTGTTTTTTGAAGAAAATACCAAACGTAATTTGGAAGTTGGTGAATTTGAGACATCTGCTCCTGTACACTCCATTTGATTCTCCAGATAGCGGCCATCTACGGTTGGACACATTAACCAATCTACAAACCCTACCTCACATTGAGGCTGGAAACTGGATAGTAGATGGAGGTTTAGCGAATATGGCTAACCTCAGGCAATTGGGGATTTGTGAATTATCAGGACAATTGGTGAATTCTGTACTTTCTACCGCACAAGGATTACGGAACCTATATTCACTGTCACTATCACTTCAATCTGAAGAGGATGAATTTCCAATCTTTATGCAGCTGTCTCAGTGCACTCATCTCCAGAAGCTGTCTTTAAATGGAAAGATCAAGAAGCTACCTGATCCACATGAGTTCCCTCCAAACCTCTTAAAACTAACTCTACATAACTCCCACCTACAGAAGGAGTCTATTGCCAAACTAGAGAGATTACCAAAACTTAAGATGCTCGTTTTGGGTGAAAGGGCATACAATTGGCCGGAACTCATTTTCAATTCTGAAGGGTTTTCACAATTGCTTATTTTGCGACTTGTTCTTTTGAAAGAATTGGAGGATTGGACAGTTGAGCAAAGTTCAATTCCAAGGCTTGAGTACATGGTTATTGATCGTTGTGAGAAGTTGAAAACGATTCCAGAAGGACTGAAAGCTATCACTTCTCTGAAGAAATTAAGAATTATAGGAATGCCAGTAGAATTTGAACATAAGCTTCGGACTAAAGATATCTCCGAGTTCACAAATACTCCGGTAATTGAATCAACTACAGACATTTTGGCAATCGGTACGCTACTTTATTCACCAATCTGATTCAAGATTTGATATGAAGTACATTGTAAGTAAATGCAAAGAATTTAGAAAACTTACCTTAATTATTGCATATCACACTGCAGATTAATCGCTGGCGCAATGTTGGTGATAATGATAAGAGACCCATACCTTCATCTATGGAATGGAAGCATTTGAAAGTTCTGACACTCAATAGTTCTGGATCCTGCTTCAATTTTTTGTTGCCAATGTACATCTGCTTGATGACGGGTCAAGCACTGACCAATCTTTTCACTTCTATGCACGCAGGATCTAACTCCTTTTCAAAATCTTTGGGAATGGCTTCTGCTAACTAATTCTGAATGCCATAATAAGTGGAACTCATGTGAGGACTACAGGGATTTGCCACAATAGAGCATTTCTCTGAGATTGAACAGCTATGACAAATGCATAGCTCAGTCACATGTATATGGCCGAGATTTATTTCAATTTTTTAATTTATGGTTTTACTTTTTTAGTGTGGTCAGAAAAGGATCCTGGATATTCATTGTTCTTTCGTTTTGTATCATCGATTCCAATTCTTTTTCATTTACAGCAAAAGCTGAAGGGTACAAAGAATTTCAGTGTTAATGTAATGCAGCACAGTGCCTCGGGTATAGCAAACCTTGTCGCAGCAGCTACGCAACAAAGAAAGAAATTGTCATTATTACTCTCAATAATCAAGTTGTACTTTCTGTACGTTATTCTGTTAAGAGATTTGTATCAATCTCATTGCTACCCCTTTTCTTGAGGATGAATGAATACCTAATTGCAAGTTGTTAAAATTGAAAATAATGTGTAATGATTGATGGAAGAAGTAATACAAAAGGATTATAAAAAGTCTTTATATAGACAACAAACTAACTACTTTCCTACCAAACTGCTAACTACTATATCTCAATGCTTAACCATTACACCAAAATCATAAGTCAAAGGCTCAACCACTTAACGGAAGCAAACAAGACAAATGCTTAACTACAATAAAGGCAAAAGCAGAAAAAAAATATCCCACTGTCTAACCATCCATAGCAGAAGCTTAAAACAATGGTTAACCACCGTGAACAGAACCTTATAACAGGAAAAACCAATAAATCATAGTAGCTTAAGTCTTCAAAGACAACTTTTCTGTGAACTAAAATCAAAATTGCAGACAATTGAACCAAAACAGTTGTGTGTGCGTTTTCTTGATTAACTTACCATTAAGTCTTTGGTTCAACTAATGCTCCATATGATCGATCACTTTCATTACCAATTTGATTCCCCATGGTGCAGATTGAAAGTTACAAATTAAAAGCTATTAATATTTTATTTCATGATAAATGTAGTAAAATTATTTTTCTGATACATTAATGTTTTACAAAACTTTATTTAGCATTATTTATTTGAATTATATTTTATTCCACATGAAAGGTTACACAAATTTCATTGAGCTTCATACCTACATATAAATCCCAACTACGTGAACAATTAACTCAGATTTCAAGACAGGGCCTTAGACATCTAGTTACATAAATCCAATTTAAACACACAATGACGGTATCAAAAGGATTATTTGAGGCAGATCATGACACTGCCAAGGATCACAATAATAGACTCTCTCATGTTTTCAAATGCGGTAAACAATGGAAAGAAAAGTAACATACAAGTGCAATTTTCACACGTGGTACATCACGAAGACGTTACTTCGTCACTTGTTAATTTTTCTGCAGTTCTTTCTGATCTCTCCCCTTGATCCTGTTAGAGGAGTGATGTTTCCCATCTTAACCATGGACTTGGCAAACTGTTCGAAGAATAGGTCATTTCTCTCTGCATACTTCCTCACTAAATCCGCGGATTCTTTATTCTTTGTCAAGAGAACTTCGTCAGAACTTAGCAGACCTTTGTTAGCCAACAAGTTTTTGTAATAGAAGTTGTCAAATTTAAGTGGGGTAACAAAGTCTAAGACAAACAGATTCTGGTCCCCACCAGATCTTGGACACCGAGTGCGCAATTCAGCAGCATATTGTTGATCAAGAGTGAAGTCTGCTTTTCCATTGCCAGTTTGGTTGTAGAGTCTCTGCCTGAAGCTGGTACATCGGGAATCTCCAATAGTGTGGCTCCCTACAACATATCAAAACTTGTTCATGATGCAGATGCAGACGCAGCTAATCAATACTGCTAATTGAGTCAAAACAAAGTGATCCTGCAATTAACATGATTTATACTATGTTTGTATTATATCTGTATGTGAAAGTATCAAACGCACGTTCAGGAAGTCCTAATGGGACTTCACAACAAAATATCACGTTTGATGGTCTTTTTGTCATAATCAAGTTTGCTCAAAGCCCTTTAGTTTGGAAGTGAAAAAAAAGGTAACTTTTGTTTGCCGTGATCTTAATTTTGAAATATCCACAATTTTGCTTCAAACTCAATTTGAACCAAAATCAGTTTTGTAAATATTCATCTAAACAAACTATGGGCGCAAACCAAACATGTTTTGAAGACAAACTCCGAGAAACAGGTAAGTATTAGGAGTGTACCAGATAGAGCAACTAGATCGACAATGTCAAGCCCCTTGAGCTTGAACTTAGTTAGAATGGTCTCAAATGTGTTGTTGGGAGCAGGAATGTTGTTATTTGAGCCACTGATGCTTGCACCTAGAGAGTCCCTTCTCCCCAAAGGTACTTCCCAGCCTGGTCCACCAGTCTGCAATGATTAATCAGGTTTTATCACAAACTTTTGAATTTTGGCTGTCTAATATCAAGGTAATGATACCAAAGGGCAGAAAAAAAGGATATTTACAAGAACTGTTGAATCTCTAGCAGCTAGAGCCAAAATGTCAGCACATGACACTGTATGTGAACATTCTTTCTCTAGTGCGGATTTAATTTCATCAATAACTTCAAATCCTCGAGCTGAATCACGGTTGGGATTTGACCTCTTTTCACTGATAATAGTTCCACTGCTGTCTAGCAGCACTGATGCATCACACCCCTGCAACATCAAACATTTCAACCATATAATTTCTACAAAAAATTTGGTCGTGATATAATACGACAAAAAGAAGAATAAAGAGTGTCAGCTAAGTGTATATAATGTGCGAGTGTCAATATCATTACTCTAAATTCTATAATATGAACATCAGCAAGAATGAGAGAGTTAAGACACTGCTATAGATTTTGTAATTATATTAACTAAGTTATGGGGTTTGTTTCTGTGATATATAGAGACCTTGACAAAACAATCATGGAAATGTAGCCTCAGCAATGAAGCAGCCATGCGGGGTTCCTTTGCCACAGCCTTGGCAACAACAGATTGGACAATCTCTTGAACTCTGGGGCATGAACCGTCGTAAAATTGAGGGTAGAGATAACCTTCATTTTTCTTTTCACAGAGACAGAAGGGAGCAAAGGCTAGTAGAGACAGAAGCAGGAGAAAGTTTATGGAGTTGACCATTGTTGTTCCTTTCAAGAACACTTCCCTGAACAACAATTGCACAAGGGTGGTTGAAGTGGTGTTTTCTAGCTGGATTGGTGAGCATTATGATGGGATATGGTATTTATAGAGAAGAACTTCACTGAAAATTATTGCATGACAGAGAACGAATGAAAAAAAAAATGGCGCAATGGAAGGATAGGAAAAGCTGGAGTTGGTAACTAACTAGTTTTCAAATCCGCACAAAAAGATGAAGAGTAGTTAGCTACTGATTTTTGTCATGTTAAATCACTCAAAGCTATAGTATTAACATACTGGTTTGACGTTCTAAACACAGAGCAACACGCTTTTAGTTAGGCATAAAGCAAAAATACTTAATGCAGAAATAATATTGTCATTTGTTGGAGTGATTTTTCTCAATAACTTAACAAGAGAGATAAAAAGATAAGATCAATAATTATGAGGTAAGATGAATGACACATGAATTTAAATTATAAAATGTATGAAAGAGCCAACTAGTCTAATTTATGTAAAAGAGAACTCTATGGACCCGGTTCCTTTGACATTGTTACGGTATTCTTTCATCGAAAGTTGTGTTGGATTGGTCTTTTTATTTTAAGATCAGCGTCGATTCCTTAGGGTAGAAGACTAGTATTTCAATCCACCAAGCCAAGCATATTATAATCGAGTGTTGAGTTGTTCAAGTAAACTACGACATTATCAAAAAGGTCTCGCAGTTCTTTCTTCTTCTCTGGGTCTTATTAGATGGAGTCTACCATGTTAGCTTCACCTGCTCCAGTTAACTTCATCGCAGTTGACTAAACTTTCTCACCAAAAATGGAGTCTTACCGTCTGCAACGTGAGAACTCATGAGAAGGATGAGAAAGAGTATTTGGTGTCTCTGAAACAACAATTCAATCATATACACTAGATTCACATGTACTTTAAAGTTCAAGAAACAAATTTAGGATATTGAAAGTGTTTAACCATATAGGAACTAAAATATTTTCTTGTTTTTTGTGAGGGCATATCTTTACTTTTGTTTATATTTTCTTCTTCATTCTTTCCATTGGACAGGGTTGTACATTAAAAAGGAGAAAAAAAAAAAGTTAGAGTGACTTTTATATACCGTGACAGAATGATAGATTATTAGATTATAATATCAATCATATCCACGTTTATATTCTTGGTTCTTCTTTTCTGTCGGTGAAAAGAATCTCTGTTATGTTTCATGAGTCAAATCATTAAATGTGAACATGTTCTTCTTTTGGACACCTGTAACAACCTTAATTTCGACTTGTGCAGTTGTTTATATGTGTCAGGGTATATAACTTACAATGTTGATAAGGGCTAAAATAAATAACAAAGACTGTGACAATATCTATGATGCAATGTAACGAAGGAACAGGTATAGTTGGATACCTAATCCTCTATACCTTTCTATTAGTCTAAGTCTTAAACAGAACTTGTCTTCTCTTCATTTAACATTATATTCTTAGTATTTCTTCTTTTTGTTTATTTTTGCATAGTGTATGTGGTTATTGGGTATACAGCATATATATAGTATATGTGCTTAGCTTTGATTCGAGGGAAATCTTACTAAAAAATTAGGACATTGTAGAGTGAGTAGAATAGGATCACTTCTTTTCTTCTCTTTCTTTAACTTTTAACAATTTTTTATTTTACCAGATAACATTAAGTTAGACATGTGGCAATGAGTTAAAGCTGTAAAGATCACTAGGATTATTACATTAATGTAATATTATTGAAAATAATAATACCGATAAAGTAAAGTTACATGCTTATATTCTCTTGCTCTTCTAATAATGCTTGCATGGTGTACTTGCTTTACTTTTAAGTCCTCCAATGCACATTACTTTATCAAACAAAAAAGTAATTTTCGCACGATGAGTATACAAAATTAAATAAACCTTAACATGAAGTGTTTTTTTATCATTATTAAATTTTAAATGTTTAAACTTATCATACCCTAATTGTACTATTAAAATATTACTCCACTTAAATACCCATTTGCTATTTATAACATGGTTATCGGAGAATTATTAGAGCTTAAGTTCAGATAAAGAAGAAACAGAAATAAAGCATGAACTAATTAATGTAATAATTTCAGATAAAGAAGAGAAAGTATTGTTTCTCTTTTGGTAGTGTTATGTATTAATCTAATCTCTCAGTACCTGGGACTAGGGTTAAATTTGTTCTTATTTTGTTGTTATATATCTAAATCTTTTGAAATTTTAACTTAGAATTTGGTTTGAATACGATAAGATATGACTGGAACGCATTGAGATATATAGTTTATATTTCATACATTGCTGATATAAAGAGATCTAGGATTGTTCATAGTTTTGTTTGAAAGAAAACATTATACCGAACTAAGTTAAACTATATATATAAAAAAAAAATTAATAAACTAAACTAATTAACTTTGATAATGAATTAAACTAAACTATTTAAATTTTTTGTTAATTTCTATATTAAAAAACTAAATTGAACTATTATAGTGATTGAATACTATAGTTACTAAACTATATTTTTGAACTAAAACTAAACTAGTTTAATATGTAATCTTTTCTAACAAAATTATTACATTGTCCTAAATATGAAATTAATAGTTTAATAGTATATGTCTTTTATTAACACAAATAGATGTTGTAAAAAAACAAAAAATAAAAGTAAAAATAGATGTTGAAATGAATATTTTCATTAATAGCTTTCTAGAAACCGGATAATTGAGTTGATTTGGATTAATTTGCTTTAATGTTGTATTACTTTAACTAAACTAAAATAGTTTACCCCAACTAAATAGACTAAAAACATTGTTTGACCAAGTTCAGTTGTACTTGAACTATTGTTTAGTTTAGTTAACAATATTATACATTTTTTTTAACTGAACTATTTTTTTCCCACAAACTAAAGTAATTTAATTATCTTAACTGCATTCTTATCACACATTAAAGAGAAAAAAAAAGAAAATTCATTCCCAAAATTATTTATTAACAATGTAGCCATCAACCTTTTATAGACAAATTCCATCTGATAATTGTTATAAATATCAAAGTCTTAGTGTGAAAGAAAACAAATTAACGAAAGGTTACGCTATGTCCTAAGAAAATATAGATACAGAAAAATATTATATGCTAACAACTAAGAAAATTCAGGTGCTAGATTCTTGCTGTAACCTATTTTTTTGTTCCAAACTTCTTGCTGTGATTTTTGTTTACAGACAAAACATAATACCCATAATTAATATGAGTTGATCCAAATGAAGTTCTGACAGTAAAGTGATACAACAATTCCAGTAAACAAAACAAAAGTTACTACAACGATCTAGTTTTGAACTAAGATTCAGCTACTTAACAAATTATCAAAAAGTTTGATTCATTTATTAAAAAAATTATTTAAAATTTTTGAGTTTGATTTATGAAAACATGATTAAACTTGAGCTTGACTTGTTTATCTCATTTACAATTTAACTAATTTTGTTTTACAAAAAAAAAAATCTCAGTTTTTCTTCAATTTTTCAATATAACATCTAAAAATGATTTTAATAGTAATTTATTAATAAAAATACACATTAAACGTTTTAATGGAAATTAATTCAAATTTTTAAAAAATAGTACTTTGCAATATTTTAATAATTTTAATTAATAAAATTTGAAGATTAAAACAACTATATATATATATATATAGAGAGAGAGAGAGAGAGAGAAATATATAGATATAGATAGATATATATACACACACTTACATATATATGCAATTTCTTTTCTTTATCTTTTATAAAATACAGTTACTTATAAATAAAAATTTACTTTAAATATAATATAATATTACTTGCGAGTGAAATTGCATATCTTAGATTTTATAGAATGGTTTTATTATTTTTATTCTAATTAATTATTTTAGATGTAATATAATGTTTCAAATAATGTCAGTAAAAAATATAGAGTAATATTATTATCATTATTAATATTAGTTACTAATTTTGATTAAATTAAATTATGTTTTCAGTTCAATGTATAAAATTCATTCATCAACTTATAGAAAATTGAGTTAGAACTTGACTCAATTGAAAGAATAAACCTACATTGAATTTGTTTGAATTGGATTGGGTCTATAGACTATCCAAGCCAACGAAACTTTCTATAGTTTATAAATCTAAAAAATTTGAAATCACTGTTTGCAAAATCGAGAAAAACACTTGCCAAAATACCTCCAGCAAAGTAGAGATGTCTTTCAAAAACATGCAATTCCTCTTGAAAAAAATAAAATGAAATAGAAGTGAAGATGGCAACTGCAGTGTTTGCAAACTAACATTTTATTGCACGTGAGATGAAGTGGGGGTTTGCTCACTATTCATTCTCAGGTATTTTTGGTGAACATAACTGGTTGGGTTTAAAGTTGAAGTAAAGAAAGAGAAAAGATTTCGATGGGTCGTAGAAAGTTTTGGTTTGATGTCCAGTTGAGGCCAACAACATAGGATGCCCTTTTGTTAGTGCGACAGGAAAAGGAAGCTGTTTTTTGTGAGTTAGCTTTTTTTCACATCATATGTCAAACATACTCTCTAATTTGGTAGCAGACAATGATTCATTCTGTACGGACATAATAGGGCTGCCTTAGCCGCCCTATGTTATACTTATAATACTATACATAGAGAGTAAGTCCTATCCTAATAGAGACAAAAATATCAGATTAGCATAATTCATATATTCAGCGTATGCTTTTCTTCTGTCGTTTAAAAAATTTACTAGTTCTCATGCAGGAACATTTATGTTAGAGGGCATTTGGAAAATCTTCCTGAAAGGCACAAACTAAAACTTAATTCCCCGTTGATCTCTCCACCTCCACATCGGCCATCCACTCATTTTATTTGCTTATTTAGAAGAAGTACTGCAACAACAAAAAAAAATCAAAAAATCCTTCAGTAAACAAATAATTCTGCACCAACTACCGAAACTTAATTAACAACACGGGGCACATACGAATCTCTTCTTCTTCTTCTTCTTTTTCTCAATGTATGCAGAAAGCTCTTCTTGCTTAACCAGTGAATCCTCCAGAGCCTGACATAATGGTGTTATTTTCAAACAAGTTATTTGGGACAGTGCAAGTGTTCGTGTGATAAAAAGTGCTTAATAATGAATAATGTTTTACCTTCTTGGTGGCCAGAAGTTGCTGCTCCAAGTCATCCGCCCGAGTCATAGTTGCATTCAGCATTTGCTCCTTCTCGGGTGGCATGGATGCAGACTGCTTATTCATGGTCACCATTTTCTCCTCCAACTCAGCCATGCGTTTCATCACAGTCGAGAACTCTGCAGTAGACAAGCCCGATGCAGGCAAATTGGTCAGAAGCGATTGAGCAGAACCGCCTTTCATATACACTGGACACCACGGACTTTAGATGTTTTAGGAATCACCATTTTTTTAATAATAAGAACAACAAAACAATGAATCCACCGCGTGCTGATTTCCTACTTAGTATACGCTTGGTTTTAAAGAAATAGATTTAGCATAGAATGATGGAAGAAATGAAATTGTAATCAGCGTGTACCTGTTGATGCTGCCGCCGCCGCCGCTGCCGCCGCGGCAGCCGCTGCTGCCGCAGTTGGATCAACCGCAGTGCCTGCGTCATTAGGTTGGGGAGAGTTGTCGTCAACTTTTTGCATAGAAGTATCAACCGGGGCTAACTCCACAGGCTTGGAGGCTTCTGTAGCAGGGACCTGCGAGGCTCGTAAGTGAAAATGTCACAATTATACCTTCTAATAAAAATATTTAATTTTTAATTCCTTAACCATTACCCAAGGTTCAGAACTAAAAAGAGCAGTCCTAAAAGACAGTAACATGAAATAGAACTCTTGAAATGTTCATGAAACTAGCAAAAAAGGAAAGGCACATGCATGTTCAGTTCATATGTTTTCTGGTTCCATAATTTGTCATCTGTAAGAACATGTTTTCTCTTTTAAGCAATTTCCATTTACTTGTACACTGGAATTACTATCTAAAACACATTAAGTCCTGAAATTGTCTACTTTAAACTATATTAAGAATGGATATTTAACATACCTCAACGGGAGTAACCTGAGGGGAAGTTGCCCCACACTTGGGAGTCTCGGGTTCCTAGGCATATATACTCACGTATTAGTTCAAAATTTCATAAACGAAAGAAAGCGCAAAGTCTCCAGAAAATAAAAGAGATATACAAAATGCTACAGCATTTGAAAAGGCTCAAAGGCTCAACTAAATGAAAACGAAAGGTATCACAAGATAATCAAAGAGTTTAGAATGTGGTATCTCACCTCAGCGGTTGATTTCTCTTCCTCGCCGTGTGAGTCACCCCTTCTTGAGCATTTGTGAGCACCGCTCTGAACCATCTGCAATTCCATAGTACAATAGGTTTATGAATGATTCATACCAAAACTACAGCTGGGGTTATTAGTATAGAAGGAAGGGAAAGAAAGAGGTCAAATAAAATGGAGCACAGGCTTACCTTCAATATTTCTGGATCCGTCCATGGGCCCTTATCAGAGCGCAAACAGCCTCCTTTATCAGCACAAGTACAAGTACCTCCCAAAAATTCAGGCAACTCACTGCCAAAGCAAAACCAAGAATCTTTTCAATAACCTTTCGTCAGTTCTACAGAAAGACTTCAAGGTGGACAATGAAGGCAGAGGAAGCAATCAAAGAGATAAAAAGTACGTGTAAAACAAGGCAAACCAGATGCTGTGATATTCCACCTATTCATGGACACTCACCTTGCATCAATTATTTCTAGCAATTTGGTGTCAAACTTGTTGCCAAGAACCTGGAAATTTATGTTTGAGTGACATTAGTATATTTTTCTGACCAAACAAGCAGATTTAGGGTAATGTTTATATGCTCACATTGATTTTCGCGGTGGTCTTAGGGTCAAGGAATGATTTCACGGTGTTCCACAGTATTCTGAATCCAGATCCGGCATTGATGATGAACATGCGGTTCAAGGTCTGCAATTGAGAAACCATAATATTACTCAGTAATCTATGACATTTATTCACAATAAAATTTTAGCCAAAGTAGAAAAACTAAGAAATACCTCAGGATAGTTATCACCGTCAATCTTCTGAAGACGAGTAACGAGTTCCCTAGCGTGTTTGTTGAAGCTTTTAAGCCCCTGTGGCATTGATTCAATATTGCAGTTTTAGCAACTTGTCATATTTTCCAATTTTTTCTCTGCTATTAATATCAGGATTCATTTTCAATCCATTTTTTTTTAATAAATTATGACTTCATTCTTACCACTCCCTGCACATCCAGGATAGTTGTACTTTGATCGATGTGCTTCTTTGCAGCAATCGAACAAGCGGCAAACTTCACATCGAATGTCCTCTCGAACTCCTTTACATGGTATTTGATATAGCGATCCATGGTTGTGACTTGCATCATTTTCCCGGCATCGACTTGGCCTAGTCTCTCGATATATACAGGCCTTCCCTCTTTGTCCACTCCGTGGTGTCCTTGGGGATAATATTGCAAAACTTCATCAATTTCTTTGAAATCAAAGTCCTGGTATAAAGGAAACAAAAAAATCCAGAAGAGGAAGGAAACTGGTTAAAATAAAACTCTCAACTGGAAAGCAATAACATTCAAAAATAAAATAAATATTGTCATTTCAAGTACCTCCTGAATAGTATCAGCACCAAACTCCTTCCTCCATTTGAGCATTTCAGTCCACATTTCCTTTGTTTTTTCGACATCAAACTTCCTGGCCTTGAGGAATCTATTCAACAAAGTACAAAAGTAGTGTGTTTCAACTTCTTATTTTAATCAATGACCTGAGATGATAAGCAAGTACACATTCATTCCAGGACACGGAACAAATAACCATGCAGCATATGATAAACGGAACCAGTGTAGTCATGTTTGCACTCATGTGATAACCATTAGAAGAAGATCAGACAACAGAGATTTTGAATGTGATTTAAGTTGATTGACCAGGATAAAATATGGGTGTTCTGATCTTTGTCCATCGTTGAATATGAGAATGCAGAGAATCTGAATCCATATATAGGGAAATGCATAGAAAAGGAAAAGAGACCTAAGCATCATATGGTAATCATCATGTTTTGCAGGGAGTAGTTCGTCCAAAATAAGAGCTTGACGGAACTCGTCAACTATTTTCAACTCCTCCGCATCGTGGACATCCTCAATTTCAACGGACATGACTTTGCTGCTTCGCCTACCCTTTTTCGTTAAAGAATTCCTCAGTTTCTGCTTAAAAGAACCTGCAGACATGACAGCATTCAAGAGCCGCATCCATGATAATATCAAAGATAGTAATAACAACAACAATAACGATCATAAGTTAACCAGTTTTGGAAGACACAGTACCAGACATTGTGTCGTTTGAGTTGACCGCTTGTGTTCAAGTGAATTCAAGCACACATATCACTCAGGGCATTAAAGGAAAGAAACACAATCCCAAATGCCCTGCCTGCAACCCCATCAACCAAGAATTCATTAGATACACACACCACATCTTCTTTTTCTTTTCTTTGATAACCCAAAAACAAGAAAACAAAACCAATAAAAATGAAACGATTGGAGACGGTACCGTTGAGATTGCGCTAGTTATGAAAGGAAAGAAGGAATGTTGATGCCGAGACAGTGCGGAGGAAAAAAAGAAGAAGAAGAAAGAGATGAATGGGAAGAAATTCTTCTTGGAAGAGAAGAAAAGCAGGATGAAGAAAGAGAGGTTATAGAGAAGAGGAGTGTTATCTAAATCCCTCTTGCTGAAAATAGTTAGTTTCGGAAGAAAAGGGTGAGAGACAGTGAAGCGCCATTGACAATGCTGACCAAGTGTGAGACAGAGCGTAAATCTCTCTTTCAGAATTAGCAAATACAACAAGAAATGAGACATAACGAAAAGAGACAGAAAGATGGGTTTGGGAATACGTTTAGGCGAAATACTAGGTTTTTGTTCATCATCATTTTGGTTTCAATCATGTGTCACTTATACCACACAATCTATAATTGACCGCCACGTGTTTTCCCTCCTTTTTCTACTACCAACAGCTCCAATAATATTATTTTATTAACATTTAAAAATATAATAATTATTCACTATAATAAAATAATTATATGATTTTCTAATTTATCGCTTTATACCTCCACTTACATAATAAATATATCTTTAAACTATTTAAAGATTTAGAAATTCTTAAGAATATAATTGATAAAAAATAATCAATATAGCTTTTAATTTTACAAATGAAAAATAAGTAGAAGCGCAAATTTTCTAAAGATTCGACATTTAAAAAAGTATAAATATTTATAATTTAATATTTTATTTATTCTATAATAGTATAAATCTTTATAATTAAGTTTATGATAAAAAAATGTTCATCAAATGAATATATGGAAATTAAATATATTTATATTTATATAATAACGTATATTCTAGTTATATAATATAAAATAAATATTGTTAGTAATTGGTATTCAATATATAACCTTCTTAAAGATATCGAAAGAAATTTAATTTCTTTTACTTTTTATTTCTTATAACTATTTTACTAACACATTATTTAGACAGAACCTTAACTAGTCTGAGAGATCATCAAATTAACTGAACCAAATACAAATTGCTTTTGAGGTAAAATAAATTACAACTGAACCAAATAAACTTGTGGCTTAGTAATTACCATGTATTGACTATATAATAATACAAATATTTAAATTATCAAAAGGATTTAATTCTAAATCAACTTTACAAATTAGCTTGATTTATGTTATTGTGAAATGCTTTTAATACTTTCATTATTATTTTATTTTATCATGTAAGGTTGTTTATTCAATTATATATGGGGAAAACAGACATTTAATAATAATGTTTTAGAAAATTAATTTATTTAATAAACAAATTTCAAATGCAATTGCTTAAATTATTATGATAGTATTTTTCATTCAAAAAAAAAGTTTTACTTCAATAAGATGTATATTGAAGTTAATACACATTCTTATTTAATAAATTATAAAGATAAAGATCTAATTTTAATTAAATAGCAGCAATTAAAATATAAGTAAAGAGATAAATAATTTATTCCTATTGAATGTTAAACATAACTTGTTAACCCACATTAGTACAACTAAAAATTGGAGTTGGATGGATTACACTGAAAACCAATTTGACCAAAATCATTTAAATGGAAAACAGATTGTGTAAATGAATGGATCACTTTGTTTCGATAATTCCATAAAGAAAAAAAAAAGTCATTTCAACCAAATTATTGCTACAAGTTAACAAAAAAAAAACATCATAATTTTGTTAGTCTAAATCAGTTTTGTCCACACTCTTCCCAACATATCCTGTATTCGTTATTGCAAGCTAAAATATAAATATTTATCATATTGAAAATAAATATAACTAATTATTTTTTTATAACACAAATATTAAATAGCAACATATTAAATGTTACAAAAGGAAAAACACTTGAGAACCCTTCAATAAGATCATCTTTCATCATAATCCCAAATTCTAATGCTACATAATTAAACAATCCTAATTGTAACTCATCACTCCTGATTAATAAATTGGAAAATTGCTATATATGTGACTTAAACTATGCTTTATTTTATTATGGTTGTTCCAATTTGTATTATTCTTGGAATTTTTCTTTAAATAAGAGTAAAAGAATAATAAAAAAAAATTATTTGACAAGGTGTGGAATATAATATGTTCACTTCTTCACTTGAATATCTTGTATACATGGGTCATCTTCATATCCATGAGTAACTTCATGATTCCAGTTTCATAACTAGCTATAAGATGAATAATGAGATAAAACTTGAGGGAAAAAAAATTAAAGGTGTTACTTGCTTCATGTTCAACCATAAGCGAGAACTACATTATACTTTGATCATCAACAAACACATGTCATGTCATATCATTTAATGGAATTTTCAAGTTTCTTGTATCCAAATCATGGAATTTTAAAATTTGAACAATGACATGATACTATATTCTGAATAAATGTTTGGTGTTAGAAAAATCTCCATATACTTGTTTTAAGATTGAAAAATTAATAAAAATTTTATAAGACATATATTTTCAATCCCTTAAACTCACTTATATTAATGAAAAGAAAGGGGGCAAAAAGAAAAAACTAATTGGATGACACTTCTAGCATACCAATGCGCGACTTAATAAAGCTGAATAACCCGTGAATGAACTTGTAAACTTTCTTGACAAAGCTATTCAAAAGGATTAAATTCACCTTGAAATAATTTTTATTTTGAATATTTTTCGTATTTTTTTTCTTGTGAAATTTTATTTTATAATTGTATTTCAGAGTAACAAAAGTATATTGTATAAAATATAGAATAAGATTAATATAACTTGGATATTAAATTTATCTCAAATGTATTTCAAATATTGAAATTAATTCTTAAAATTCTACAAGAGTGCTGTAATATTTTCAAACATACATCATCACAATGATATCACTAAATCTTCTTAATAGACTTTTGAGAAACATTCAATCTCACACCTATATTTACAATTTTACATATTTATATTTACAATTTTTTCTTTTTCGTTACAAATATAAAAATGAACTTTTTTTTTTAATAATTAAAATATTTCTAAATTTGAGTTTTGAAGTGGTATATGTGGTGTTATAAATCCCACTCATCACTACTATATTAATTGATTTGAGTGTCAAATAAGAGAATCGGTGTCAAAACTCCTGCTGAAAACAACCCTCCCCACTCCATCACAATTACTATCTTTGACCTTTTGTTGGAGAAATTGAACAAGTTCTTCCAAACAACGGTGAGGATCCTCATATCTCAATAGTTGCTCCCCTACCACTGCAGGTGTGATTTCTACTTTCTCCAACAAATCATCAATTTGCTGAAAGAGTGGATGATCTCCTTCGATGCCCAGATAATTGGAAGCCAACATTCGAAAGGCCTTGCCTTTGAGGAAGGACATGTGAATGTGCATGTCCATTCGACCAGGGCGCAGCAACGCTGGGTCAATTTTCTCTTTGTGGTTAGTGGTGAAGATTATAATCCGCTCCTCTCCACCACTTGTGCTCAAACCGTCCATGTAGTTAAGCAGACCCGACAGAGTAAACCTCTTTGACTTCATCTGTTCATTCATTTTAACAAAAACACTCTCATTCGTTCATTGTGTTGCTTACAAAGATAAATGAATCATTAGCACAAACACGTAGAGTGCAGAACACGAAAACAAACCTTTGAACCCTCACTGTCAGACTCTGAATCTCGATCATCTGAAGAACCATTTGGTTTTGATCTTGCATGCACCTCCTTGTTGCAGTCTATGTCTTCAATCACAATTATGCAACGGTTAGATGCTTCCTTCATGCATCTCATAAGGTCTGAGTTAGAGATGATGGAAGAAAGCTCCAAATCATACACATCGAATTTCAAGTGGTTTGCCATGGCTGCAATAAGGCTAGATTTTCCAGTTCCGGGGGGTCCATACAACAAGTACCCACGCTTCCAAGCCTTCCCCACTTTCTTGTAAAGCTCCTTCCTCCTCAAGAACCGATCCAAATCATCAACTATATCTTTCTTCAACTCAGGACTCAAGGCTAGTGAGTCAAATGTGGCAGGGTGTGATAGATCACTTTCGTTCCAAAAGTCATCTAACCAAGAATACAATTTTAAAATCCTTCTCTCATTTTTCATGGCCTCATATGATTTAACCACATGTGGGATATACTGATCCAGTACCCTCTGTCTCTGTTTCTCATTGAAGGTTAATACAAAGTTATTCTTCCTGTTCATAGACTCCTCCCTGGACCCTTCATTCAGTTTCCAAGTATATTTCACGCCTTCAAATTCGTCCACCACATCATCACCTCCATCCACTGCAAGCTCAAGGTGTTTCTGGTTTTGCCGTCTGCCAACTTTGAGCGATTTGTAGGTGTGAGTAATCTTGGTGGGGAGGTACGTGAGGGCAGCTTCGAAAAGTTCATTGCGCTCTCCACAAGTTTCATCCCAAAATTGGTTTATTTTGATAGAGGCTTTGTTACTTGGTTGGTATTTGCAGAAGAAGCCCTCTAGCTTTGAGACGATGTAGGATCGAAGCTGATGGGGTATGAGATCATTGATTGCAGTTCTGAGGAGAATCGTGAGTGTGGAGAAGGCAGCATACACCTCGAACCATGATGATGCTGATTTAAAAGAAGAAAGACTGTTGTGGGAGTACAATCCATGCTTTTTTACCATAATATGGACTCAAATGATAGTAGAAGAAACAAGATGATTGAATGAACCAATCCCTCTGAAACACGCTATTAACTAATTCACCAATAAATTAAGAAATTAAAAAAAAAATAAAGTTAGGGATGAGTTGAATACGAGAATGTAAGGTAAAATTCATATCATCATCTTATTAGCTACAATAATAAACAACATATTACTCAAGTAAAAATAAAAAATATTTAAAATATATAATGAAATCAGATTTTGTTAAAGAAAATATTTAACTCACTTAAATGTGATATGTTCTTATGGAAGTAAAATTGCAAAACTTGGTTGTCATTTAGCTTTTAAGGATAAGCCAAAAACGAAAAACAACTCAATAAAAATGCAACGATCGGAAAAAAATATTGTTGAGATTGCGTTAGTTATGAATGGAAAGAACGAATATAAATGCAGAGACAGTAAAGAGGAAAAAGAAGAAGAAGAAGAAGAAGAAAAAGAAAAAAAGATGAAAAGGAGGGAATTACCTATTGGAAGCGAAGAAAAACGGGATGAAGAAATCTAGGTTATAGAGAAGAGGAGAGTTATCTAAATCCCTAATGCTGAAAATAGTTAGATATGGAAAAAGAATGAGAGAAATTGAGGCGCCATTGACAATGGTAACCAAGTGTGAGCAAGAGCGTGAATCTCTCTTTCAGAATTAGCAAATACAAGAAGAAACGAGACATATAATAAAGAGAAAAAAACAGGGGTTCGAGAATATGTTCAGCTCGAATACTAGGTTCTTTGTTCCTATACATATCATCATCTTTTTATCAATCATATGTTACTTATATCACACAGTTGACTGCCATATTTTTTCCCTTTTACTACCGACATCTCCCATAAAATAATGGCTACTTCTTATTTTGTCGTCATTTCCTTTTTAATTATTCAATTGTCTTTTTTTAATTAAATTTTAATTTTTGTTAAAATGATTTAATTAGATTTTTTTTATTATATTGCCGTTATATATATATATATATTACGTGTCATTCGTATTATTTTCAAATTTTTTATTTTTATTTATTTGTTTATTAAAGTTCCTTAGTTCCTTTATTATATATCAGTATTAATGTTACTTGTGAGTGATAACACTACGTGACAGTATTTTATATTTAATTTTGTGTTTATATTTAAAATTTTAATTTAATTGTGTTTTAATTTTAAAAAATTGAAGTAATGTTATTTCTCTAAAATGTAATTAAATTATTAAGTCTAATTATAATTTATGTACATATATTAAATTTTTTTAAAAAAATTATATATTGAATAATTTTACCTAAATATTTAAATTAATTATATTTTTTAATTTAAATTAAAAAATTATTTTTAAAGTATCAAAAATATAAATATAAAGTCTTAAAGTAATTTTTTAGAAAATTCAACAAATATCTTGATTTGGTGAAATTGTTGTTTCAATTAGTATTACTATTTGCTCTTCTTTTTGGCTTGTCCGCATCTTTTTACAATCTATTTACTGGTTCATTTGAAAGTCTTGTATATGTGGATCATTTCAGCATCCATCAGTCACTTCATGTTTCTTAATTCATAACGTACTATAGGTTGAATGATGAAGAAACAAATTCAAGATGTTGCTTGCTTCATGTTTTGGATCATCAACAAGCACATGTCATGTCATGTCATTTAACGGGGGTTTTCAAGTTTCTTGCATCCAAATCATGAACTTTTGAACTTGAACAAAGACAATGATATACTATATTCTTGATAAATGTTAGGTGTTAGAAAAATCTTTAAACTTTTATTATGATTGGAAAAGGTAGATACACGAAAAAAAAAATTGTGAATTATTGACGATAATAATCTCAATAGAAAAAAGTTGTTTAATTCAAATTTATTTATAGATTATCGAATGGTTAAAATTTTGTCAATAATTACCGAAGATTATAAATTTGTCAATAAATATCATTTATAATTATCAATAAATCTTTGATCATCGATAAAATTAGTTGAATTTTTTTTTCTCATTTTTTTTATTATTTTTTCCTTTTTTTTTTCTTTTCTCGTAGTGTCATTATCGTCATTTTTTACTCCTCTTACTCTTTCTCTTCTAACTCTGACCATTATTGTGTCTCTGTCACTTATGTCATTGCACTTAGGCTTGCTGGAAAATTTGTCACTCATTTTACTGATAAAATTTTTTGTTGATAATAAAAATTATAAATTATTGATGAAATTTATCAACAAAATTGACTTATAGATAATTATAGACAAAAATATTCGTCAATGATACAAATTATAATTTATCAACAAATTTTAACTTATTACCAATAGAAATATTCATCATAGTAAATTAAATTCTAAAATCCATTGATAAAATCCATTTTTATATTTGGATCCATCAACAAAATTATTTTCGTCGATAATAATTCGTCGATAATTACAAAAAATGTTGTAGTGACAAGTGGATAAGTTGAATTAATTTTTATTTTGAAATTTTGTTTATATATTTTTCTTGTAATGCATTACTTTGTTAATTTTATTTTTGCAAAATCATGTATCCTCATAATAATATCATCAAATAGTCTTAATATATACTTTTAAGAGACATAGCATCTCCACTCCACACTAAGACATTTTAAAAATTGAAAAAATAACTTAAAATATCATACCATCCTAACCTTTATAATAATAGCATAAATGCCAATAAACACTCTTAAAAATCTTTCAGTAAATATTATCCAAACTTTTTATTTTGTCTTCGAGTTAACTTAGGAGATGATGACGCTTAGACTTGAAAAAGTGAGGAAGTTAGTGTACTTGTGGTTGATTTTTTATTCCCTACTTCTTGTTCTGGAGTGGTGAACTCTATTTAGAGCAGTTCTTGAAATTATTCTCTCCTCCATCTTTTCTTCTTACCAATTCTACTAAACATTTTCATTCAATATGATACCATACTTTCTTCTACTTGTGGCTTCAAATAGTGTCTTGTTTCAAACATTTGGTAAGCATTTTTTACTCAATCAACATGAATTTTGCAATTTTCATCAAAGTTTGATCATTCTCATTTGATACACAATTTCCGAAACTTTATCTCTTGATAACCGATACATTTTCAAATATATTAAATACTTTATATTTTTTTCTCATAAAATAAAGTAATGTCTTATGAGTCAAGTCATAAAAAAATCAAAAGAAATATTTAATTTGAGCATAAGAAATAGTACTAAATCTAATACATGTTTTAGTTTTTCTTAATTACACATTGTTCTTCATTTGATTTTCATTTGTTGGTGGTATTCCATAGGTGATGTTGGTATTTAACATTCAAGTAACTTAATTTCAATTTAGAAAAAAAAAATTGATGTGTAAATTACAAAAAATAGAATCAAGAGAGGATATATTAAGATTTAAATTGATCTCTTTTAATAATTATTTTTTTCTTATAATACACAAATAATCTTAAAACATCTCCCAACAACCTTCAATAGTTTATCGAACAACATACGTAAGCAACATAAAATATTAAGTAATCTGAGTTTAAGGAGAGAGACAGAAACAGATAAGAGAGTTGAACACGATCAATTAATTCATCACAGTTGAACACATGGAAGTGAAATTAACAAACGAGTTTCGTAGGCATGTATGAGAATAATCTCACTACAACTGAAAACTACGACTGAAAACAAGCCTCTTAACTCTCAGTCACAATTCCTATCCTTGACCTTCACCTTTTGTTTGAGAAATTGAACAAGTTCTTCCAAACTAAGGTCAGGATCCTCATATCTCAACAGTTGTTCTCCTACCACTGCAGGGGTGATTTCAATTTTCTCCAACAGATCATCAATTTGGTGAAGGAGTGGATGATCTCCTTCAATGCCTAGATAATTGGAAGCCAACACTCGAAAGGCCTTGCCTTTGAGGAAGGACAAGTGAATGTGCATGTCCATTCGACCAGGGCGCAGCAATGCATGGTCAATTTTCTCTTTGTGGTTAGTAGTGAAGATTACAATCCGCTCCTCTCCACCACTCGAGCACAAACCGTCCATGTAGTTAAGCAGACCCGACAGAGTAAACTTCTCTGACTTCATCTGTTCATTAATTTCACAAAAACACTCTCATTCATTCATTCATTCATTCATACAAAGATAAATGAATCATTAGCACAAATACGTAGAGTGCAGAACACGAAAACAAACCTTTGAACCCTCATTCTCAGACTCTGAATCTCGATCCTCTGAAGTAGCATTTGGTTTTGATCTTGCATGGACCTCCTTGTTGCAGTCTATGTCTTCAATCACAACGATGCAACGGTGAGATGCATCCCTCATGGCCCGCATGAGTTCCGAGTTAGAGTCGATGGAAGAAAGCTCCAAATCATACACGTCGAATTTCAAGTGGTTTGCGATGGCTGAAATAAGGCTAGATTTTCCAGTGCCGGGGGGTCCATACAACAAGTAGCCACGCTTCCAAGGCTTGCCCACTTTCTTGTAAAAGTCCTTCCTCCTCAAGAACCGATCCAAATCATCAACTATATCGTTCTTGAGCTCAGGACTCAACGCTAGTGAGTCAAATGTGGCAGGATGTGATAACTCACTTTCGTTCCAATAGCCACCTATTCTGGAATACAACTTTAGAATCCTTCTCTCATTTTTCATGACCTCGTATGTTTTAAACACATGTGGGATATAGCGATCCAGTACCCTCTGTCTCTGTTTCTCATTGAAGGCTAATACAAAGTTCAACTTCCTGAAGCTAGACTCCTCCTTGGACCCCTCATCCAGCTTCCAAGTGAATTTGACGCCTTCAAATTCGTCCACCACGTCTTCACTTCCATCCACCGCAAGCTCAATGTGTTTCTGGTTTTGCGGTCTGCCAACTTTGAGCGATTTGTAGGTGTGAGTAATCTTGGTCGGGAGGTACGCCAGGGCAGCATCGAAAAGTTCGTTGCGCTCGTGGTTACCTTCATCCCAAAATTGATTAATTTTGATAGAGACTATGCTATGTGGTTGGTATTTGAAGAAGCCCTCTAGCTTTGAGATGACGAAGGATCGAAACTGATGGGGTATGAGATCATTGATTGCTGTTCTGAGGAGTATCATGAGTGTGGAGAACGCAGCATACACCTCGAACCATGACGATGCCGATGTAAACGAAGAAAAAAGGTTCTTGGAGTACAATCCCATGCTGTTTTACTATGATATGGACTCAATGTTAGGGGAAACAAGATTTGGGAGTAGCTCAGGATGATTGAATGCACCATTTTCTCTCAAACACCATCATTCATTTATACTCAGTTCCGTCTTGCATCGCAAGTTAAGGTTTTCCTTCGCTTATTTATTTACTGTTTATTACAGTAACGTATTTTCACATCCGAACGCGGATTCTCACATCCCCATGCGACTGTTTTCTATGTAATTCATTAGAAAAATAATATTTTTATGTTTGAACACAATTAACAGCTCATTTCATTTTTAGGTGTGAAATAATTATTTAAAAAATAAACGTTTATATTTATAAAGAAAAAATTAAAAGATAATTTCAAATGTGTAAAATTATTATTTTTTAAGATAGAATTACATAAGTTTAAATAATATAAATAACTCAAATATTATTATTTTTACTAAAAAAATATAAAGTAATTAATTAATATTTAAAAACATTTATTATTTATTTGTGTTTTAAGAGTTTATAACTAATGCACTTTGTTTTTTGAGCTGAGAAGTAAATATTTTCCCTTCATACGCGTAAACTTAGAAAACACGCACACGCACTCCCACCCTAAATCCCATTGGTTAGTTTATGAGGAATATTTTTGTTAAAGAAGTATGAAAAGGTAAATTCGGCGCTATAACATGATCCCACCCTAAATCCCATTCACTTAGCAACAGCCTTTTCTGGTATAGCTGACAAGAGAGCAAGAGATAACTCATTCTTGTTTTTCTTTCTATTTTTTAATATATATTTCAGACCATACTTAAATATATTAATAATAAATATTTTGAAAAATTAAATTATTCTATTATAATAAATAGTTAAAACTTAATCTATAAATGTTTATAATTTAAATCATAATATTATTACATATTTATATTATAAAATTAATATCATATAAAACTGTACTATTTTAAATTTGAGTTTTTTTTTTTTACTTTAATTTTAGTAAATTACAAATGGTTTAAAGTATGTAATAATAGACTAATAATGTAAATTTTCGAGCTAAATCGACCAATGATTGAAAAAAAGTTCAAAGTGATATTTATAAATTAGACATCTAAAGTAATATAATCCATAATATTGTTAAAAGAAAAGAAATAAAAATATTTTTGCGATTATAATATTTTAAAAAACATTCATAATTAATTATGGATGTCCTTTTTTCTATTTATTATTACAATAATAATCATAATAAATAAATAAATAAATAAAATAAGGAAAATGTGTTTTTGCCTCAACTTTTTAATATTTTGGCTTTTACTCTCTAAACTTTAATATAACTAATCTTAGTATTAACTTCTTTCCGCACAAACGTAACAATTGAAGTAGTATGATAATAAATCTAAGTCCTATACAATATTTGAATTTGATTTGTTTCTTCATTTTTGCCTATAAAGTTATAAGTTATATTTAAAAATATATTACTTTTTCTTAATTAAATTTCAACTCCCTTGATAAATTTTTCAAATTTTCAATTGAGTCTTTAATAATTTTTTTTAGTCTATTGAGTATTTAATAAAATTATATATTTCAACTAAGTTTATGTTGTTTAAATTGTCGGTTAACCGATTAGTGATGTGGCTGTTAGATAAAAATGACAATGCGAATCGGGCATACGGGTCGGTCTGCAAGCCCACAAAAAAAAATGTGGGATCAGTTAAAGATATTGAACCAGCTGATTCATTTAGGTCTGTCTCGCACAACCTACGATCCTTATAGACTCAAAACGGGTTGGATGGGTCAAATTGCATACTTGTTTTTAATTTTCTCCAACCTTAAAGCAATAATTAGATTCACATCCCAATAGAATAATAAAATCATATAATTAATAAAATCATAAAATTTTTAAATATTAAAATAATAATTTTATGCAATTATAAAATTTTATGAGATTATAAAATTTTAAAATTACAAAACAACATATAACGATAACTCAACAATTGTAACATGATGTAAAATTGAAACAAAGAAGAAAAAGAGAAAATAATAATCTAATACAATACGATAGTAACAAAAAGAGAAAGGATAAACTTCACAACCTTTTTGTTCTCTTCTCGTGTGCTTCCACAATATCAATATAGCAATAAAATAATACAATAATATAATAAGGTATTAATGGAAGAAGGAAGTAAGTTTATCTATGAGCTTTTGCATTTCATTTTCGTGCCCTCACATAAGCCAAATGTTCCTTCTCTCTCTTTTATTTCATTTATGTTTATTATCCTTTTTGAAATTTAATTGAATCATCTTGAAATTAAGGAGATAAGAAATATTTTGAATTTATTAGATTTCAAAAATAGTATAACTTTTCATTAACTTTATAAAATCATTTATCTCTTAATCTTGTAATGTTTTAGTCATCAATTTTAATAGGAATAATTGAAAGAGTTATCCTTTCAACTTATTCTATCATCTGAAATTTTGTATTATTTTGATAATCTTGTTCTAGGTTTCTTATTATGAGCAACAATGTGGAAAAACCATTATAAAGTAAAGAAAGCTAATAATTTCGTCTATAAATGAAAATTTATGATACATGCATTTGTGAACTATTAGATTTAATTGTGATGGTGATTGATAGGTATGTAGAATTGTTTGGAGGTTGAATCGATAAAGAAAACCTAAAGTTAAAATTGTGAAACTATGGAAAAAAATAAGAATTTTGTTCTGGTTTTTATTGAGTAATATGGCAAATTATAATAGAAATCATATCGTGAGGATTGGGTTATGGGTTGGGTTCTCCATCAAGGTTGAGTATTTAGAGTTTGGTGTATTTGAATTATTCAGTGATATATGAATTGGGTGGTTAATATAATTAATTAGAGACTAATTTAGTGGTTAATTCATTTGGTATTCAAAATCTAGGAAACTAGTGTAAGTGACCAATTGATAATAAAAACTATTTTAGTTACCAATTTAGAAACCAATTGTAATTTTTTAAAACTTGTTTAGGTACCAATAATTTTTAGTTTATAAATTAGTATCTAAATTGATCACTATTAGGGATGTCAACGAGGCGGGTAGGGTACGATATCTGCTCCGTACTCGTACTCATATCCGTCGGGTATTCGTTATGCGGGTACCCGCATAATTTTTTAATATTCATGAGTACCTGCGGATATTTACAAAAAAATAAAAATAAATATTTAACAACATATTTTAATCGTAAATTCAAATACAATACAATACATAACATTCATAAATTTTAAACAAAGTCCAAATAACTCATTTAAATAGTTTTGAATGATAGTTTACAAAGAAATTGTTTTTTTTAACTAATTGATAAAAGAATAACTCATTTAAAATCAATATGTTAATATTTTAATCATATTTTTTTTAGTTTAAATTAGAGTATAGTGGTACGAATATCCATGGGTACCAATATTATGATATCTGTACCAGCCCGTTAACATGCGGGTATTAAAAATATCTGTACCCATTACCCGCAGGTATCCATTTACAATATCAATTTTTTACCCGTTGCAGGTTTTATCCGCGGATATCCGCGGATATTGATTTTGTTGACATCCCTGGTCACTATAGTGATTAATTGTTTTTTATCACTAAATTTGATCATTTTTTAGGATTTTTCTTGTAGTGTTAGTATTTCATCATTTCTTGAAAATTATTGCTTACAAACTAGACCTTAAAATAAAATAAATAAATAAATCTTGATTTATATAATTCCATTGTAAATTAAAATATTTTCATTACAAATTTCAAACTTAATTATTATAACTTTATTTAAAACAGGTATTTAAATTATTACTATTATTATTATTATTAATCCATATTACGCTGATACAAACCAAATCATATTGTGATATTTCTTTTTTATTTATACTAACCATATATCTCATATATTGGTAAGAAACTTTGAAATCAACAAGCTAATTATTTTGTTTCACATATATTAGTATAGACAAAATGAAATTTAAATGGTATCCAAATTGAATTTTGTTTTCGAAATTAATGGAATTTTATGAATAGTGACATTATAAATACAATTTCTATTCCTAGATTGTCTGCATGAAAAGATCATCTTCATTTCATTTTCTAATATAAAGAAAGCTAATTAACATCACTCGTTTTAGCTTTAAAATGATATATATTTTTCAAAATTAAAACATAAGTAAAAAAAATGTTTTTATTACATACATAAATAAATAACAAAAAGTTACCTTTTTAATCATGTTATTAACGTGAAATACCAACGGACTTGAGATAATTAATCTCCCTATAATAAAACTCAAGAGGAAACCTATTTGTAAAATAAGTTCGTAAACTTACTTTAAATTCTCACCATTTATTTTAAATGAGAAGCTTCATTCATAGAATTAGATTACCAAAATGGAAAAAATAACTATAAGAGAAGAGAAAAACATTAATGGAGCAATCAAAACCTTGACCATATATATACTTTAAACACAAAGAAAGAGCATATTTCTGAAAATAATAATAGTAATAATACAAAAACATTAATTAGAAAGAAAATTAAGAGAAAAGGTTACAACAGAGTAATAATAGTAGTAGTAAAAGACAAAACCAATACTTGAGCTACAAGAATTGAAATTAGTATGAATAGCTACTGAGTTTTACACAAATTTCATTAATCCTCGGGTTCTCTCTTTCTTGTATTACCAAAAGTTCACTCAAACCATGTTATCCAACAAGACCAAAAATCTTCGTTCATTTGCATCAGCTTCATCGTGGTTCGAGGTGTACGCGGCGTTCTCCACATTCATCATGCTCCTCAGAACTGCATTCAATGATCTCATACCCCGCCAGATACGATCCTTTCTTGTCTCAAAGCTAGAAGCTTTTTTCAATAGCCAACCAAATAATCAAATATCTCTCCATATCAACGAGTTCTGGCGCAATGGGCGTGATGAAAATGAACTTTTCTTTGCAGCGCAGGAGTACCTCCCCACCAGGATTACCAGAACCTACAAATCACTCAAAGTTGGCAAACTAGAAAACGAAAAGCACCTGAATCTCGCAGTGGATTCAAGCGAAGAGGTGGTGGATGAGTTTGAAGGCACCAAGTTCACTTGGAAGCTGGATGAGAATTCCGAGGAAAACTCGCGCCATTCCCAGAAGCAAGCCTTTGTACTGAGCTTCAACGAGGGGAACAGAGAGAGAGTGTTGGATCGGTATATCCCACACATCCTTAAAACACACGAGGCCATGAAAAGTGAGAAGAGGATTCTGGAAATCTATTCCTGGTCGCCTTATTATGAATGGACCGAGAGGGAGTTATCTCATCCTGCCACATTCGACACGCTGGCCTTGGATCCTGAGTTGAAGCAAGCTGTAGTTGATGATTTAGAACGGTTCTTGAAGAGGAAGGAGTTCTACAAGAAGGTGGGAAAGCCTTGGAAACGAGGGTACTTGCTGTATGGACCGCCGGGAACCGGAAAATCTAGCCTCATTGCAGCCATTGCCAATTACTTGAAATTCGACGTGTATGATTTGGATTTATCTTACATTGATTCTGATTCAGACCTCATGGAAGCCATGAGAGATGTATCTGGAAGTTCCATCTTGGTGATTGAAGACATAGATTGCAACAAAGAGGTGCATGTTCGATCAAAAGCAGAACAAGATTCAGAGAGTGGTGAGGTTAGTGGGAAGTTTCGTCTGTCGAATTTGCTGAATTTCACCGATGGTTTAAGATCAGGCGGTGGAGAGGGGTGGCTTATAATATTCACTACTAATCACAAAGAGAAAATAGACCCGGCGTTGCTGCGCCCTGGTCGCATGGACATGCACATTCACTTGTCCTTTCTCAGTGGTAAGGCGTTTCCGGTTATGGCTTCGAATTATTTGGGCATTGAAGGAGATCATCCACTGGTTGAAGAGATCCAAGGAATGTTGGAGAAGACACAAGTTACCCCTGCAGTAGTAGCAGAGCATCTCATTAGAAATGAGGACCCTGACCTTGCTTTGGAAGCACTTGTCGAGTTTCTCAAACAACACTAGAAGGAGACCCAAGTGAACTCTATTCAAAAGAAAATCTCAGTTATTGGAGTTCTTGTTACAATTATAATCTATCATCACTTTCCTTAGTTATATATTTCACTTAATTACACAACTTAAATTCAAATATTTTCTTACCTGATAAATAATCAACAAGTTATAGTTTTCTCGTTTGGGTCTAAAGGGGCTGAGTACCTTTCATCTTCTATTTTCGACTTTGGTTTTCAGTCTTGAGTGATGGATATCTATAAAGACACTTTTAACACTATTATATCAATAGTTTGTTCTCGAAAGAATAATGTAGTTTAATATAGAAACTCGTCGCCTTTTATCTTAGATATGTTTATCTATTTACTAATATTAGATATTTTGCTTTTATTATAATATTTTAGAATATGTCACCTGTGATAATAATAGTGCCTATTTTATTAATTAATAATTTTTTATTTATGATAATTATTTTAATAATTAATAATTTTTTATTTTTTAAATTGATATTTAAATTTATTATTTTTACTAACAATTTTTTATTATTAAAATTAAATGTTAATAAATTATTTTTTATAATATAAAGACAAATATTTGATATTAAATTAAAAAAATTATCACCAAATTAAAAATTCTGAATGAAAATTAAAATCAAATCACTATTTAAACCTTTATTTCAATTTAAAAACATTAGATTCTACTGAGCATAACGAAATGCAAGAAAAAGAAAAAGAGAGTTGGAAAAAAGCAGATGACATGGAAACATTTGTTTTACTCTGTATAGAAAGATATATTAAACACTTCATATTAAAGATGGGAGATAAAAACCGTTTTCTTAAAATATTTTGGACACTTCATAAATGCATTTTTTTCACCAATAAATTTAAAGTAATTTAAAAACAATTTTGTACTCTTCTTTAAGATATAATATGTTTTATATAATAATTGAAATTGTTTTGCATTAATACCCTAAAAGGAAAATAACTTTGGTACTCATCTAATATTTAAATTGGAGTGCAACACTAAAATTGTATGAGAAGAACCGACAACTTTTTATTAATTCATTTAAATAACATAATAAAAAAATATCAATACTTGTATCCGTAATTATTATTATTATTATTTATAGGTTTAGTATGCTTTCATGTTTTTCTTTTTATTTTTTCTAATAATTTTTTTTTTATTATTTAGATAATTGCAACATTGATTATTTTAGCACATTATATCTTCTACAACTAAGAATATAAAATTAAAACATCTATTTCATCTCTAACAATTAAAAAAGTCCAATATAGCTATCGACATCATATAGCACTGCTTTAAAACAATGACTGGTATCACATTAGATAGCCAGTGGACAAAATTTACGTTTGTACACAACAGAAAGGAACTATCACAATAGAAATTATTTTCATAGGAATTAAGACATATATGTCCATGAATTGACTCTTCGTTACCTAACAAATACACATCCTTATATTCTTTATGCACCTTATATTATATTATGGGTTTTAATTTATTTACATCAGGGGTGAGAAGGTGGATTTGGCCAAATAGATCGATCACAAATCCGTAAAAAAATGTATGACGAGCTAAAATATTAAATTTGTTGGTCTGTAAAAGTTAGTCTCGCATAATCTGTAATTAGTACAGATTGGTCCGTAGTCTGTATAAGAAAAAAAAAACTTGCACTTACATATATTATTTTTCTTTTGAACTCACACATGGACGTTTTAAATTGTTATATGACTGTAAAAGATAAGTGTTATATATTTTTTAATGTATTAAAATTTGAAAAATATATCGTTTATGTCAAAATACAAATATAAATATGATAAAAAAAATAAAAAAATTGAATTATCAATTTATTATTTAACTCCTCAAAATTTTTGTTTAATTTTGTAAATTTATTAAAGTTTTCTAATTTATTAAATATTAAAAATTTTATCACATGAATCATAAAAAAAAAATAAACCAGTCTGCAAACTAACTAAATTTTTCGGTCCACCTTTTTAACATAAGACAGATCAGTCTAATCCGTATCTTATCAACCAAATGCAGAATAAATCTAATCGAACCGGTTTAACCCACATTTTCACTACTAATTTACATATTATTATTATTATTATATGACATTCAATTCAAAGTTCTAAACAAAATAAGAGATATTATTATTATTATATATCTTTTTTAACTTATTTTATTAATTTTCTTCTCTTTTCGCTCATTTTTGGTCGGTTCCTCCCTTGATGTATGCGCACTTTTTTTTGACACATCTCATTGCAATTTGCAAAGCATTATTTTGCCTTCGATGTGCTTTTTTATTTTTGTGCCTCAATTATCATTTTAAAATATTTTTTTAATTTATCATACCACCCACTGTTAAATCATAAATTATTATATATATATATATATATATATATATATATATATATATATATATATATATATATATATATATATATATATAATGAGAGAAAAATTTTTTTTTTTTATTTTTTTTTTTTTTTTTTTACTTAATTCTTTTTTTTTATATATATATTTATTTATATATATATATATATATATATATATATATATATATATATATATATATATATATATATATATATAATGAGTGAAAGCTGTTTCAACTTAATTTTAGAAGATTAAATAGTCTCTACTTTACTTTTGGGACAAGTTTCAAACCGGATGGAAAAAAATGTTGATACCAAACAATAATGCCACATTAGTAGTCCACAGCGACGGCTAAGAATTAAAGGTCTAAATAGTTATTTCATTGTTTACAACTTTTCATGATATTTTAAGTTGCAAAGAAACATCCCTTCATTTGCCATTATATCTTCCTATACCTCAATCATTACTTTCCTAGAAGTTTCTCCCATAAGTAAAGTAAATTTCTAAGAATTTGCATGATGAAAAAAGCACACATAAACTCCCAATTGTGCAAAACTTTTTACACCTTAATTGGTTATAATATGCATCCGAAATTATTTCTGTATGGAAGTATCACCGTATAGTCCCAAAGATTCTTAAGTTATATCTTATTATTTCATTTATACTTTAATATTGTGATGAAATATTCCTAGCGATTCACTGGTTTAGGTGTTGATAGACTTACGTGGATGTCATGTTGAGAAAGAAAAGGGTCTCACTCTCACCCTTTATTATTTATACCTGCTTCTGCCACTCTCGGTGACTCTATCAAGCTTTCAAATTGTAGCATAAACCACAACCCATTCATTTCACTATGAGACCTTCCATGGGGGGTTTCTCTTCCTCCTTCACAAATGTTCGTTCTGCCTCGTCATGGTTCGAGTTGTATGCAGCTTTCTCCACATTCATCATGCTTCTAAGAAGCGCAATCAACGATCTCATACCCCAACAAGTTCGCTCCTTCGTACACTCCAAACTAAAGGCTTTCTTCTCAAACCGTCAAAAAAGCAACGTTGTCTCACTTCAGGTTACTGAACTTTGGGAAGGCCACACCAACCAACTCTTCCAAGCCGTTCAAGAGTATCTCCCGGCAAAGATCTCCCACTCTTACAAATCCCTCAAAGTTGGGAAAATTTCAAAGCACAAGAACATAGTAATGGCGGTGGATGGAAAACAGGAGGTGGTGGACGAGTTTGAAGGCATCAAGCTCAAATGGAAGCTGGTTGAACAAAGCTCCCAAAAAGAATCTGATAATCGCGATCCTCTTCGTCCTCGCAAGTTACCTGGTTTCGAGAGGGAGTGCTTCACTCTAACCTTTGATGAGAAGCATAGAGATGTGGTTATGAACAAGTATCTCGTGCACGTTCTGGACGCATTCCAGGAGATTCAAGCAAAGCAGAGAACCATCAAGATCCATTCCATTGGTGGTGGAAGATGCTGGCAGAAAAGTGACTTGACTCATCCAGCGTCGTTCCAGTCGCTTGCATTGGATCCAGAGCAAAAACAGGGAATCATTGATGATTTGGATCGGTTTTTGCGGAGGAAGGAGCTGTACAAGAGGGTGGGGAAGCCTTGGAAACGTGGCTACCTCTTGTACGGTCCCCCAGGAACAGGAAAATCTAGCCTTATTGCTGCCATGGCTGACCACTTGAAGTTTGATGTGTATGATCTGGAACTAACCTCTGTGTTTTCTAACTCCGACCTCATGCGAACCCTGAAGGAGACATCTAACCGCTCCATCATCGTCATCGAAGACATCGACTGCAACAGAGAGGTGCATGTTCGATCACCAAAAGACTTTTCAGATTCCGATTCAGAAAATGAACACAAGCATGTCAAGGTTTGTTTGTTTGTTTGTTTGTTTTCTAAATCAGTACCTTCCCCTTTTTATTTTCTCTAAAATTTAAAACTGTCTCTAAGAACTCTTATTTTGTTCAGAAAATAACTAACTAATTATCACTGCGTAGATTAAGACAAGCAGGTTTACTCTGTCGGGTCTGCTTAACTACATGGATGGGTTGTGGTCGAGCGGTGGAGAGGAGCGGATTTTGATCTTCACCACCAATCACAGAGAAAGAATCGACCCTGCGTTGCTGCGCCCTGGTCGTATGGACATGCACATTCACTTGTCCTTCCTCAGAAGCAAGGCATTTCGAATTCTAGCTTCCAATTACTTAGGCGTTGAAGGAGATCATCCACTCTTTGAACGAATTGATGATCTGTTGGAGAAAATAGAAGTCACCCCTGCAGTGGTAGCAGAGCAACTAATGAGATATGAGGATCCTGACGTTTGTTTGGAAGCACTTGTTCAATTTCTCGAACAAAAAGCCAAGGAAAGACTATGTAAGAGAGAAGTAGACTAGTCATGTTTTAGAGTCTTCTCAACTGTATTGTCACTCGGATAAGATGCAGAACAAAAACCAGTGTCTTCTTGTTCTGTTGTGTTGTAGATGGGTACTTGTGTCTTGAACTGTTGTAAAATTCAATGCCAAAAATGATTTCAAGATTCTAAATCTATGTTAACTTTAAGAGTTTATACGTAAAGTACGACACTAGTTTTGCTGGGGAGTTTATATTTTACAAAGAGTTAAGAGCACATGCGGGTAGAATCTTGGTTTGGTAGCTTCAAAACAAAAACATAAGCCAACAAGACTATAATTAAAAACAGGGAATTATGATCATTCTCACACGCTGAGGGTACTCATACTCTACAATCGCGCTTTTCCTTTTGCCTTACAACTTCCTTTAAAATAAGATGATTCGTTACATGGTGGTACTTATGCGCCAGACTTAGACTGATATTTACTATGAGATGTAAAATAGTTATTTGAAGACGTGTTTAGCACTTGGACATTTCGAATTGCTGCTTTGCTACGAGCTTACTGGTTCAAGAAAGATCCAATAATAGTTTTCGCCAATTTTTTGTTATTTGGAGTTGGTACCCAGTAACTGACACACTTACAGATCATGGTGTTTATTTAGGTATTACAAAAGGCAAAGTTTCTTATTATCATTTTGTCTCCTTTCGTTTGTTTGTTTATCATGACTACTGCTTTTAAAGTATGTTCCGACGCAAATCTGATATAAAAATTCTGTTTTTTCTTTTCAATGTATCAGTCTTAAACCTTTTCAAATGTCTCGGGATATAAAGAGGTTTGTGGTGAAAACTGTAAAACACACAAGCTCCTTTTTGTGTTATGGTACATATGAAAAAGGCATACACATTTATTTGTTAATGTGAAATCTACAAAACACCATGCACATCTTTAATTCATTGCATCAATTAATGATTGATACATATTTCATGGACAGAAAAACCAAAGAAAAAGTATATTACCGACTTCCTTTTTATAACTTTTTTTTTTTTTATATTTATGTAATAAATACTTTGAGGATGAATTAACAATATATTACTCTCAAGAACCTATGTTGCTTGAATACAGTGGGCAGTGTCCGTTGTTAGGACAACTATACACAATTACATGTAGGTACATATATTGTTCATTTACTGATACCAGCAATCACACAGTGCTAACCTTTCATTTCAACCAGAGTCTGAAGTTTTGGATAGAAAATGTAGCTAGCTAGCCTCTTAGCAACTGACTAAAAGTAACAAAAGCCCGAAGCCTACATCAGCGATTTTAGTTTGTGGAGACAAGTAGTATAGTGGCTCCAACAACCTTATTCGACCATATATTGTTGGACGAGGAGACTAAAAACTACACTCTCTTCTCATTCTCCTTGTTCTTCTTTGAGTGACACCAATGTTGCTCTTGCTAATGCCAACACCTCGTTTTTGCTTGCAACCAACCTTGCGCCTTTTGGAAGGTTCTGCTTTCTGAGGACCATAGTTCTCGCACACATCACCCTCCATCTTCTTCCTCTTCAGTAGCTTCACGAATGCTTCAAGTGTTGCTTCCGCGTCCTCGTTCTTCATCAATTCCTCTGCCACTTGCGCTGGGGTTATCTGTATGTCCTCTATGAGCCCCTCTATCTCCCCAAAGAGGGGATGTTCAGAGGGAGTTTCCAAGTAGTTTGAGGCCAAAAGCTTGAAGCCTTGGTAGGAGCAATAGGACATGTGAATGTGCATGTCCATTCTTCCGGGCCTCAACAGTGCTGGGTCTAGTCTCTCTTTGTGGTTGGTGGTGAATATGATTATTCTCTCGTCTCCACAACTGGACCATAGCCCATCAATGAAGTTTAGTAACCCCGACAAAGTCAACTGCATCCATCCATCAGATGCTCTGTGAGCCTATCATCAATTTCACCTCACAAACTTGAACAATCACAACAACAATATTGAACTTCATAAACCACACTGTGTACGTGCACGTTCTTTCTTTACCGTCACAAATTATCAGGTTAAGTGCATAACAATTCCAACTTGTAATTCTATTTTATTTCAGTTGACCAACTCATTCAGATGACTAAAAAAATTGTAAGTTCAGATATGTTGAAAGTCAAATCCATAAAAACAAAAGTGTCTCAATAGTGGGAGAGTCAAAGAAAATGGAAGATGTTGTTATTGTCAGATAAAATACTTATGATGTTAGATCATGGAAGTTATTTCAGTTATGTTCATTGTGAGTTAGTTATGTACACATGTTTCAGTTAGGGGATGTATCCGGGAAAGTATGAACTCATTCATTTTTCAACCTCAGAATCCATACATTGCAACATGATTAAAAAAAATTAATTTCTATATATTTAAAAATACCATATCGTTAGTAATTGTGGAGTGAAAGATGACGACGAAAATTAGCATATATAGCAAGCAGTGATATAATAATAAAATACGACATATGTGGAAAAATTAGAATGTAAAAAAGGAGTTTGAAAAGTACCATATAGTGTTGCTTTCATAGGTGGAAAGGTGTTAAATTTACTTAAAAATTGGATAAGATGTTGTAGGGAAAAAAAAGTAGCGCACGCGGCGGGTTAAAGAAAATTGAAGGCGACAGTAAGATGGTGTTGCTTTTTATACATGGATGGTGTTAATTGTGATGAAAATAAGCAATGTAAAATATTCCGTAACATGTCCTACCAAAATAACAGAGAATAAAATATGACAGCAACATGAGTCCATAATAGAAGCTTTACACGGAAGATCATCTTGTGTGGCATCCACCATCCAATGACATTTAACAACGACATTCGAACCACAGGTACGTTGTACTCTTTCCCTCGCTAATTGTCAAACACAAAACAACAAAAAAGAGGAAAAAGAAAAATGAAATGGCCGAGGGAATTGCGTGGATTGACAGTGAAATGCCCCTTTTGGATCTTTTGGATGGTTTTAATTTAACTTCTTCACTCATAGTCATTAAATTACCATCCACACCCAATTACTAAACTGCACGGTAGTCCCCACTTACCAATTCAGGGCGTGCTTTTAGAAACGCCATGTTTCCACTAGCAAGAGAAATGATAGAAAAAGGTTTCCACACCAATCAGAAAATGACTCTAATCACACATGGTAAAGCAGTGAACCTGTCCTGTCAAATTCTATAACAGGAGCACGAGAAAAAAACTCTATGTATTGTTGCATTCTGCACACTTCCATCAGAACCCACGTGGTAGGCTTGCCTTTTGGAAAACAACCATTTTTGGCCAAGAATTCCCCTTTGGTGCTTTTCGTAAATGTAGCAAAAGGAACACACAACAATTCGCATTTTCTTACGAGGTCGACCACACTACGTTTCTCTTTATCCTTTTTAACCAAAAATTCTACTTTGTATTTAGTTAAAAACAACAACTAATATGATATCATAAGCATTAGCCACTGTGACACGAAAACTGATTCAAGAAATCCATATTTTTTCTGTCTACAAACATCATAACTTTTTATACCGTTACAAATCACAATTAGCAGCATAACATTGGATGGCATTTTTAGATAAGTGCCTAAATTAATCTGTTTTAGTTCATTCAATACAATGATGAGAAAATCCAAATGCATTAATAACAGGGATAAGAGAAAGGTGAAAGTAGAATGAATATGATAGAGAGTAGGAAAGTAAGAAACACTAACCTGTACGTCAGTTTGTTTACGTCCATCTCCATGGCGGCGCTCTGGGAGATCCACACTGCAATCAATGTCTTCGATGACCAAAATGGACCTGTTAGCGGTGGCGAGAAGAAGCTTTCTGAGGTCGGAGTCCCTCACAATGTTGCCGAGTTGGAGGTCAAAGATGTCAAATTTCAAGTAATTAGCCATGGCAGCGATCAAGCTGGATTTGCCAGTCCCAGGAGGGCCATAGAGCAAGTAGCCACGTTTCCATGCCCTCCCTACTCTCTTGTAAAACTCCCTCCTTTTAACGAACCTGTCCAAGTCCTCTATCACCGCATTCTTCAGCTCCGGCTCCATCGCCAGCGTCTCAAACGTGGAAGGATGCTCCAGGTTTATGGAGTCCCATTTCACCCCGCTGAAGCAATAGGAGGTGTTGAGAGTGTGCATCTTCAGCACGCGCTCCTCGTCTTTCATCTCCTTGGCCTTCTCCAGGATGAAGGGCAGGTAGCAGTCCAGCACCATTTCCTTGAGCTTCTTGGGGAAGCTGAGCTCGAACGAGCGCTTTTCGGATCGTACGGAGATGTTGCTGTTGGAGTGGTCGTTGGGGTTGTTCTTCTCGGATTCCGCACAGATGAATCTCCACTTGAAGCAGGCGCCGTTGAAGCAGTCGACCACCTTCTCACCTTTTTCTAAGCGGATGGTTAGTTTCTTCTCCTTGGGGCTCTTGCTGATCTTGAGCCTCTCGTTTTCGGGGCTGACGCGGGTGGAGAGGTAAGCCTCGGCGGCGTCGTAGACTTGGTTACGGGCTATGCCGGTAGACTCTTCGATGATGAGGGTGAGCGTAGGGGAGCGAGGCCTGATGAGGTAGCGGAAGGTGTTGAAAAGGTAGCCACGGATTGGGTGGGGAATGAGCTCGTTGGCCATGGAACGCAGGAGCATGATGGAGGCTGTCATGGAGGCGTAGGCTGAGAAGATTGAGGAGGGAGAAGGCATGTCTCTTGGAGAAAACATGGTGGTGTGCGGTGGCTATGGAGAATCCGAACACACACACACTACAGAGAGTTGGGAGAGCAGAGAGAAAAGAGGGACATATATGGAGTATGTTGGGATTAGAAATGTTGTATTTTGATGATCACAGCTATGGGTTTTTATTGGGAAGCAGAAGGTGCATGTATGTGTGGAAATCCTACTGTGCATGTCTTTTCCTTTTTTCCTCCTTTTTCATTCAATAATGTCATTTCCTCCTTTCTTTACATTCTTCCTACGGAGAAATCTTCTTGTGATACATCACGTAACGCTTACAGATCTATGTCACTCACCACGGACTACACTTATCTCCTCTTATTCTTAAAATTATAACCATTATATATGTAATGAGGAAGTGAGGGAGATGAATTAATGTATATGTATATATTATATATCTTATGAATAGGTTAGGTCGAGTGACCAAAGTATTGACTCAGATAGGTCGTAAATAACCTAACACATATATTTTATTTGAAATCATTATAAATCTTAATTTTTTTATTTGAAGAACATGAACAACCTTATAAAAAAATATGTTCAGGTTGCTTAAAGGTCACGATCATTAAATTAAAGCAAAACTTACTCTTAGTCTTTTTTTTTTTTTTTTTTTTTTTTTTTTTTTACTTTTTTTTAATTTTTTTTTTTTTATATTAAAAAATAATTGGTAGTTTTTTTTATTTTTTATTCCATTTTTTTTTCTATTTTTGTTTGAAATTTTACATAAAAATCTTTATTTTTTTTTTTTTTTTT
>Ga0099822_1000125_pt1 | contig 49581 bp, 29 predicted proteins | sample CowpeawhiteBW_FD_76839 | JGI IMG/M metagenome (GOLD analysis project Ga0099822, IMG submission 76839) | Root nodule microbial communities of legume samples collected from California USA - Cow pea white BW | ecosystem: Host-associated > Plants > Roots > Nodule | place: USA: California | collected... | reverse complement strand
TATTATTTTTTAATAAAAATATAAATTAAAAAAAAAAAAAAAAAAAAATTTTATTTTTTTTATATAAAAAGATATATATATATATATATATATATATATATATATATATATATATATATATATATATATATATATATATATCGGTAAAACTATTATAACTCCCAAATCTCACACTAAACTTATGATTAATGTCACTTTTCACCCAATATCAAATTTTTATGCCATAAAAGAAGTTTAAAAGTGTAATCTTCTTTTATAAGAAAATTTACACAAATCTCTTCTTTGTTTTTATAAAACTAATCATAATCTCTTTTTACATTACGTGAGTTTTCTTTTTTTAGTTTTTAAAAAATATTACCTTGATCGTATAAAATATTATACTAGAAAATCTGATAAAAATCATCTTATCATCGTAATATATTAATGGAATAAAACAATAAAATCATATTAGACAACTGTGTAGAAAATTATCCGATAATACATACATAACTTAAAATGATTAAATTTTATTAAAAAAACAGTATATTAATAAACCCTTTTCAAAGTTAAATAACAATAATATTTGTAAATGAATCTAAAATTTGCAAGTTGCTAACTAATGTAGGTAATAATTATTTTTTTTTCATTTTTTACATGGAAGTGGAACTTATAACCCCTTAGTAATTATGATTGTGGCAAGGTAGAGTAAAATCTAGTTTAAAAAAAAGTACTGGTTTTCTATCAAATAAAACATTGTAACTAAAAAGTTAAAGATTGGTTGGTAATTAGAAAAAAGAGGATATTTTTTTATATTTCTCTTGGTAATTATGTGCAAAAACCCATAACAGCAGAAAGTAAAATGGTTGTAAGAAAACTCTAAACCATTAATTTTTAAAATCATGATATTAATATATTTTCGGCACTATTTATTTTGTTTATGAGAAGTTAAGGGGCAACTTGACTTAAAGAAAATGTTTGGTACACACGTGAAATGAATCTGTTGGGATCTGATTCTGTCAATCATATATGGCCACGTGGTGATTCCATGTCCCACCAAAGCTCCATGTGATATCCTCTGAAAATATCACGTTGCACGTCACGCAATGCACGCTTCTGAAACAAAAAAAAATATATATATATATTCTTGAATGCTTTAATGCCTCCAGTCACGTGCTTTCTCTCTCTTCTTTGGTAGGATAAAGAAGAAGAACCAACATCTCACAACTAAGCCCGTTTAGATTCAAGAAGTTTTTATTTAAGAAGTCCAAGAAACTTATTTTTCTTTCTGCACCCCAAATATTACTACCTGCACACCCAAATTATCACCAAAAAGAGAATTCACATCATGAGATGAAAGAAGAAGAGAAGTTTATTCCAGAAAGCTGTTAATATTTAGACAATTGAATGTTAATATTTTAAAATTAGAGTATAATTTAATACATTAAAGTCAGTTAATTTATGGAATTTAGTTAATAAAATGTTAATACAGTGAAAATGTACATCATACACAGTACTTACTCTGTTTTCCTTCGGTTATCTTGAATGACAAAGCTTACGACAATTTACAAAACTGTATTTTAACGTAATTTCTATACAAGAATTCGTAATTAAGAGATCATATAAAAAAAAAACATGAAATAAAAATATTAATAGTAATAGTAATAGAAAATAAAAATAAAACATTGTAAAGAATATATTCTATATATAACTCCTACGGTATGAACTTTTTCCTCATTATAACTAGTCATTAAAAGTAGAGATGTTGCTTGCATAGAATGAGAAATATAGTAATAGTATCAAATATTCCATGATTGAGGTTAGATAGATCAAATGATGTTTAAATTATTACATTTTTAAATAGAAATATTTATACCTCAACTACAAATTGTAATTTTTTACCTACTCATAAACGTGCATTAAATTAGATAAATTGAGTTAAAATTTAAAAAACTTTAAAACAAAATTATATTTAAAGTATAATATAATTAAAAATAACATAAATTTTATAAAAATAAAATGAATTAAATAAATCAAATCATAATAAATTAGTTCAAATATAAATACATTTTAAATCGAGTATTTCATCGTTTAAAATTACCAAAATCTGTAAAAGTTAATTAATTTAGTTATAACAAATTTTATTCAATAATAAATAAAACTCATCCTAATTTATTTAATTCATAGACCAAACTAAATCATGACATAATCCATTCATTTTCTATTTTCTGGTTTACTAGTTTACAAGTTTTGGTGAATAACGTCATGTAACGAATATCGAAAACAAAAAATTGTCGCATAAAGGCAACGTATATACATTGAAGATTAGAGATATGAGAAAAAAATTACTAATTTTGTGAAATTTCATTATGAAATTATCATAATAATAGATGTGAGGAAAACTAATTTTTTACTATCTTTGTAAAATTTTATTATAAAATTATGTAAAAGAGTAAATTTTAAAAATAAATCGAATTTGGATAAATTGTGTTAAGTTGAAATGACTTAAAAAGAAAAAAATGTGTTATGTTAAAGACGATTTTATTTCAATTGAAATTATGTTGTATTAAATTAATACCTTTTTTATGAAAAAGTTGAAGTTAACATTCCTTAAAATAACTTTTGGGAATATTTAGTTTTACTTTTAAATGTTTTCAATCATGTGACGTTTACATGACTTCAATTTCTTTATTAAAAATACTAAAGTTATCTCAAGTTGTAAGACTAATTTTTTTATGAAATTTATCTTGAATTGATACAACTTCTCTAAGTTTAAATTTTTTAAAGAAATTATTTAATTTTGATAATTTTAATAAAAAATAACCTAACAAAAATAATAATTTTAGATTATGAAAGTTGTCCCCTGATATTCCAAACGAGTCTACATCAAATCAAACCCCTATGCTATCTATGATGGGGTCCCTTTCTTCACTACTACTTTCATATATTTCCAAACACATAAAACATAGTCAAACTCATTTATTACATATATGGATTTCAAACCTTTTATTTATTTCCCTCTTCCTTATATGCTCAATCCCACATCTTGGGCGAAACAGACCACGTCATCAACTGAATATTCAATCACAAAATATGCCGCTAGATTGAAACATCACACGTGTTCCTTCACAACTCATTACAAAATCTTAAATTCATCACTAGGTTACCTCAAACAAACAACCTCAACTTTTTCTTCAAGACACTTCAAATAAATAAGTTGGGTAAACTTTTTTCTTGAATTCAAAATATTTAACAATCTTACATATTTGTTATCTAAATTTTTAATCAAAAAAGTGTGAAGAATAACAAGAAATCAAGGAGAATTTTTAATTTAAAATTTAAAGAGATAGTCTTTTTTATAAACTAGCTTTCCCTGAAAAAAATAATTATCTACAAACATGATTTTACATTTTCACTAAAAGCAAGGACATGAAAAACGAAAACTCATTCGAGGATCAATGCCTCCTATTCTATTATGGTGACGCTCGTGTATTTGATTCAGCACGTGTTCTCCTTCTCCAAGAACTCTGCAATGGCGTCACACGCAATCTTCATCTTCTCATCTTCTCATTCGCTCATAACCCCAGCAAGATGTAGTACACCAGTGTAATAGGCAATGCAATCAACATCCCAAAAATAACTCTGCATTTTCAATACCATTTTTCAATTATAACGCCAGTATTTACAATCAATACAATTATTTAACACTGACTTTAGTCGAATACATCGTCAAGGTTAGAATTTTTTTTTACTAGAAAACAGAAAAAGTAATTCCATTTCATATTTTTTCTTACCCTGTGCTGAGAATATCAGGATGCACATTGTATTCCTTTGCAAACACAAATGGGACAATTCCCTGAGGAAGAGCTGCCTGTATATTTATTTCAAACGCCAAACAAAAAACCAGTCAAATGTTTGTTGTACAAGCACAACCTCAAGAACTTTTTTTAAGGTGTGTGGGTTTCTGTTCTGTTATCTTTTCAGACTCGGTCTTTGCAAGCTACCATTTTGCAGAGAATTTGATCCTTTTTCTGAGGGAACCAACCACGGTGCAGATCGACATTACAGCAGAAAATTTAACCAATTAAGAGCTTTAATTTAACCAGTTTTTGCAATATAATATGTTATCTTGGCAGAGGTACATATATGCTCACACATATTTTAATGCAATGGAATTTCTTGAGGTTGTGTGAGTGAATATTGTATTGGTTTTTGTTGGAAGGGAGCAAAAAGAAAAAGAGAGAGAGGAATGGATACCTGAACAATGGCAACGTGTAAGAGAACACCTTTGAGTCCAACGACCATGGAAGCAGCTGCCATGACAGCTGGACCTGTAAGGAATCTCACGGCCATGGAAAAAGCTGCTGTGGAATTTCCACATGCTATGATCCTCGGTTGCAAAGCCATGAACAGACCTGTTATCGTGCATATCAATCCATCACAATTTTTCTAAACCAAACCTAACAAAGAATCGGAAAAGATTTTCTGCCCCCTCTTTTTCTTTTCCAAGGAAACAAAGGTCACAACATGTTAATGCTTTCCTAGCTACTTCTTTACATTAATTAATTACAGTGTTTATACTTACCAAGACTAAACATGGCCATACCAAGCCCTGCATCTGACAATATGGAAATGGACTTGGCAATTATGGTAGGCATTTCAACTTTCCACCTAGCCACATAAACATGCCAACAAACAAACACAACAATAATAATCGATTAGAAGAATCACGAGAACGAAAATGTTGTTGAGCAAGGAAAAACTTACCTGAATGAAACAAGTGACCAAGTTAGACCCATGAGGCTGGAGTAGGTGTTGGGGTTTCGGATGAGTTTCCTCCACACCATGATCAAAATAAGCCGTGTCATTACACTCGTTGGAGGCATGGTTTTCTGATTTCCGTTCCCAACTTTCTCACCTTCATGCTCATTCTCAAGGTACTCTTCTTGACCTTCTCTGTTACCCTCCACTGTCGATCACAACGACAATAATAATAAACAACCGAACCAAGATTAAGATAGAAATGTATATATGAAAAAAAAAAAAACCTTTTTTGGGAGACACAGCGAGCTTCACTTCTTTATGATCGTTTTCATGTCCGGCAAACACGTCGGAGACAGGGGAAGCACTTGAACTCCAAACGAACATATGAAGGTCCTTGTTTGAATCCTCTGGCTTGGGGTGGGGGTGTCCATTGGGCTTCTTGAGACCATTGGGGTGGGAGAAGACAGGGTAATGATGTCTAGGTTTGTCGTTGTTTTTAGTATTAGCAGCAGTGGAAGCATCTTGGTCGTAATTGGAAGGTCTGGGAGTTGGTCCTCTGGAAGCAGAGAAGCCATAAACGTCGTTGGTGGCGAAGTTGGAGTTACGAGGAGGGGCCATGACGGAGTAAAAGTCGGAGTGGTTGAAGCTGGAGGCTCTGGGAGTGGGGTTTGCGGAGGATTGGAGAGAGTAAATCTCTGCATTGGTGAGGTTGGAAGGGCGAGGGGTGGTGGAAGAGAAGCCCTGGGACCTTCTAGAAAAGATGTCGGATCTGGAGGCGTTGGATTTTCTGACGGTGACGTGGAGCTTGCCGTCTTCTTTGATTTGGGTTTGGGTTTCCAAAGGTTGTCGTCCATCAAGCGACATGACGTCGGAGTCCACGTGGATGGAGACAATGGTGGCGCCAGTGTCGGGGAACTGCTCAGAGATCAACATTCTGGCGCCTCTGTACTCGAACATGAACAGCATCAAGGTGTACCAGATGATGCACTGGAGCACCACTATCTGCACCATCAAACTCCCGGAGAACTCCCCGTACATCCCCTTCAGCAACGGAATACCCATCACCAGCGTGTTGGGGAGGGTGGAGATTGAGAACAGCGTTATGGCCCATTCCAAACGCCCCCTCTTGCTCACGTTGCTCCAGATGGTCAGCACCACCAGCACGATGATCTTCTGCAGCGTGTCCGCAGCGATGAACCGGAAGTTCATCTCGTAGGGGTTGTTGGACGCGATGAAGTGGAAGGAGAGTAAAGGGACGGCGAATAGAGCAACGAAACGGTTTATGCCGGAGCATTGGTCCGGGGAGAAGATTTTCCACCATTTCACGGAACCATAAGCGAGTATCATGGCCACGTAGAGTGGCAGCATTGCGGTCATGACGTGGTAAAAGTCGGTTACAGTGATCATTTTGTTCTTTCCTTCGGAGAAGAGAGGTTGATGGGAGAAAATGAAAGAGAGAGATGATGAAGTTGATGAAGAAGTGAAGAGGCAGAGCACGTGTGTCTGGTTTTTGAGGTGGTGCCGAAGTGGGGTAATAATGAAAATACAACAAAAAATTTTAATCTTCGAGAGGTACGTACGTGCAATGAGCTTCCACTTGCAGTTCAGTCCCCAACACAGAGAGAGAGGGGGCTAGGGATATTATTAATTAATTTTTTTCCTTTTTATTTTGTTTGGAATTGTGTTTGGATTTGGGGTTGTGTTGTGGGTGAGCCTTGAGGGGAGTGGAGTGTGTCAGAAAAGCCTAAAAGGCACAGAAAAAACAGATTGTTATGCAACAAACACTATCTGCCTCTGGTCCCTTCTTTTGCCCTTTCTTTTCAAACCTCTGTTTCTTCCTATGACCACTCTACTTCTCCCTTTCTTTTTCTGTGGGATTTCATCAATTTTAGAAGAGATTATGCCTAACCATATGGCTTTATACAGACATTTTGGTCCTCAAAAGTACTTTGTCCATGTTTTCTTAAACATTAGAAAGTTGATTCCAGCAATTTTTTATATAATAAATATTGGTATTAATATTAATGTAAAGTTATGATCGGACTTAATTTAGTTATACGTCTTCTTCGCACCTTAATATTTTAAAATGCATTTATTTAAAGTAATCGATGTTTAAGTAAAAATACAGGGTATGTATGAAACTATATGAAAGCTCACTTTGTTAATGCTCTGATATGCAAAATAATTTCATGTTCCGTGAATTTTGGAGAAACAAAGAGAGGGAAAGAATTAAACTTTAACTAAGTTCATATTCGATTCTGCATTAAACATGTAGATGTTCATAATAGATATGGATATAGGAAAGGAATTACAGCAACAAAGGCAGAACTATCAATGTGAAGGTGTTACTGGTTTGATTCTTTGCATTGCTACTTTTTTCCATTTTTTCTATATATGGTTAAGTCTTAGTTACTTCATTTGAAGAGAAACATGGAGAAAGTTATTTGTTCTTTTTACTTTTAAATCAACTATTTTTATAGGAAACTTTTGTCTAGTATTTGTTCAAATAATTAAGAATGTTATAGTATAATGTATGAGGTGTGTGGTAGTTTGTAAAAATAATTAAGAAATGTTAATGCTGGTAATAAAAAGCAGAAACTAGTTCTGCAAAACTACCAGGCTAACGGAATAGAGGACTAGAGAATCTTTTAAGAAAAATATGTTAGAAATAATAAATATTTCGATTTTTTTTATTGCTTTTATATCCTTTTTGTCAATTCTTTTGTGGTTAAAATTTATCAACAAGTTGGTAACTTCATGTATTTTATTTTCTTATGAATTCAATTCGAAATGATAAGATATGTCAATTAGAAATGAAATATATTAATATACTAAAAATGATAGTTGTATCCATTTTGAACGTTTTAAGACAAAATTTGATACAAAAACAAACAGAAAATAATCATAAATTGGTAACAGCACCAGCAGTGCAAACGAAAATGTTACTGAGAAAGCATGCAACCTTTAATGGCGCTCGGTCGTGGCACCCTTAAATTAAAAAAGAAAAAAAAAACTAAAAATAAATTTTACTTGCTAGGCTACTGAGGATATCATGAAAATTTCTTAGCACATAAACTATATATGCTGAAATTAAATTTTGAAAAATGTGATTAAGAAAAATAAGGAAGTATATATCTGGTAGAAGTGATAAGTACTTAGATATTAAATTTTCGAATTTCTAAACGCCATGCTTAGTTGCACGCACTACCACGGGTTTTTATGTTTCCTAAGACCATAAAACCAGTGCATGCATTTCGATTTCAACTCCTTTGTCTTATTTACCTCTTACCTACTCCATTCCTTCAACCAATGTGTAAATATATTTTGTTGCGCAACGAGGCATATTTGTGTGGATTCACATCCAATTTCAAACACATTCCTTCGGTCAATTTCGTACACACTGAAAAATTAAACTAATACTTTTATAAAAAAACTCAAATTTCCTTTAAACGTATGGAATACCTATTCTTGATTCCAAGTATAATCTCGTGCTTGGTTCTACATCAAAATATATGGGAAGTACGAAATATTTTCTTTAGTTTAAAGTGCGAAGATCGAAATATCTTGTCGCATTTGATAATTTAGAAGATGAAATATAGTTTAAGTAAAGTTTTGAGATTCATGAAAGCCGTTAATTACATTTTTTTTACTAAAATAAAAAAATATAGAAGAAATAGCATAAATAAATTATGTTATGAGTGGAAAACACCATAGATTGGCCTGTTGGAAGACTCAAGAAAAAAACAAGAATAAGGTGAGTCTCCGTGAAGCCTAGAATATTACACTAGAAAAGATGGGAGAAAAAAAGAAAAAAAAGAAATTATATAAGTAGACATACTTGATAAAAGGGTTTGAAGAAATTTTTGGCATGAAGATGAAAGAAAATTCATAAACCCTTGGCCCCGGGAAGACTAATCCATTCCAATTGAAGTTCCAGCTCACCGCATTCCACGTGTCTTAGTCTTAGAACAACATCTTGCACCACTTTTCCGTTCTCAAAAACCACGCAACTTTCCTCCGCGAGGCAGTTCGTTCTACATGGTTGTATTCTGGTGATTATAGTTCCAGCGGCAAGATCATCCACTTGCGTCTTCAAGGCTTCTATATACGGTGAGATATCAAGTTCTGCATCTCCCATTTTGTCATCCATGGTGAAAGTGTCATGATCATACACAGTCTGAAATCATTAAGCATTCAAATGCATCAGCCAAAACCAAAATATCAACATTATTTTTTCTTCTGTTATCTTCTTTTACCAGCATCAGCGGAATCGAGGGATCTGACACGGAAAGGGTAAGATCTTCGTTCCATTCGGGGTTGATGTCCTTTTTAATCACACGAGTCTTCAGCCTCTGAAGAAACAGGTCACGATTTCAGGTAAGTAATTAAAGTTTGATTCGTGTAGAAATTTTAACGAGATACGATACGATACCTGTTTGTCCATCTTAACGACGACGTATGGATCGCTGGTGCTGACATCGCGAATGGCGAGGTTGACGCCACGCTTGATGTGAATTCTTAGAAGGCCGAGTAATTCATCCATGTTTCACACTGGTGTACCTCCCAATCACTGTCTCCCTCCCCCTCTCTTTCACATGCCAAATTCAACACATAGCTTGTTATTTGCAATTGAACGAAAAATGAAAATAGTAACGATAAAATATGATTACGTTAGGGAGGTTATTAATTAACCCACCAGAACTGTTTTATTTTTCGGCGATACTATTGTGTAATTTATTGGTGTGGTTGTTACAATTAAGAGGAAGAGAAAGATCGAACGTTTGTGTGATGAATCGTGAGAGATACAGATTAACGTTGGCCAGGGTTTTGGCTTGGTTTTATAGAAGGGAAGAGAGTGGTTGAAGCCATTGATTCAGAATTGCATGCACCTTCAACGTGTACGATGTTCCCCGCTACTCTCCGCCGATACCACTCTTCATCCTCCAGTTTTTTTGTGGTTCTCTTTTCACAGCCCTTGCTTTATTTTATTTTATGGATTTCTAAATATGATTGGAGGATCTTAAGTTTGTTGGAATAAACTTATCATGTCAAATTTTGATAATCTAAGATACTCCTAATTAAAATTGATGAATTATTAGAATTAATTTTAGTTAGCTTTTCTTTATAAAATATGGATTTATAAGTATTTGGCTTAAATACCTTTTTAGTTCTCATTTTCATAGTATTTGTTACGAATGGTCCTCATCTTCTCAGAATGTTTAAAATGGTCCTTATTTTTACAGAATGTTTAGAATGGTCCTCGTTTTCGCAATTCGTGTTTTATTTAGTCATTTTTTGTAAGACCGTTTAAATCATTAACGGAGCATTGTACATGTGGCACGATTTGTATTAGGGTGTATTACGTGTACTGTACAAATGGCTTAATTAGATATTTGGGGATAAATAAGTGAGCTAGGGTTTTGGTAGGGAATGTTTGAGCAGTTGGTGAGTTTTGACAATCTTGTTCCTCCATTCTCAATTGGTATTGCTGCAATCTTCTTCTTGCAATCCCATTATATAGGTATGTGACTGTCTCAATCCTTCCTTTATCTCTGGTTGTAATCGTTGGAGGCAATCGTGTTGTATCACTTCGTGCACTATTGTCCTACACACGTCAATACCTTCAAGATCACCAATAAACAATTCCAAGCTGATCATTAGCATCAACTCACATCCGTATTTTCCTTTTTAAAAAACACCCATCCAAACCTATGATATGATGTTTCCTTTTTAAAAAACACCCATCCAAACCTATGATGTAAACCTATGATGGGTCTACAGAAGACAAAAGAATCTTTACATGCTTTTACCATTGCTTTACGAGCTGTTGATGAAATGACAAGTATTAGCTGCTTCCTCTGCAAATTTGAACTCAAAAAAGACGAAGATAAAGAAATTTTCCTAATTGCAAAATTTCTCCTAAATTGAAAAATTAACGTTAATTAGCCACCTGTACAGTACACACCCTAATACAAACCACTTGTACAATGTTCCGTTAACGATTTAAACGACGTTACAAAAAATAACCAAATAAAACACGAATTGCGAAAATGAGGACTTATAAACATTCGGTCAAAATGAGGACCATTTTAAACATTATGTGAAAATGAGAAACATCCGCAACAAATACTACGAAAATAAGGACAAAAAAGGTATTTAAACCTAAATATTTTTTTAATATCAATATAATAACAATTAAATACATTAAAAATCTAATACAAACGTTGATGGTAAAGAAAAACAATATAACCCAACGTGGATGATGAGTCGAGTATATATAACTTTCGAATTGGGCCGGGCTCATGATGGACCCAACCAAACAGAAGAAAAGGAAGTAGCGGGAGATTTCTTTTCCCGCGCGAAGGAAATGGAACCCTGGGTAGCCCTTGGCGTCGATGACGCCGATCTCTCCGCCTTCCTCCGCCCTTGCAACGCCCAATCCAGCTCCTCTTCCCTCATTCCTGGCCCTGCCGGCGCCGTTCAAGCCGTCATGAGCAACCGCTGTCGCGACGACCCACTTCCCACTCAGGAATTCATAAGGCGCGTCGGCCTCGAAAGTCACCGCGATTTCAGCACCAATCCCTGGCTCTGCGCCATCCAATTTGTTCGCTCGCAGGGTATGGTGGAGGCTAATGACGTCGCACACGGCACGCCGTTGAACTCAATCAAGACTACTGGAAGAGTGCCTCTGGTCGTAGCTGTTATCAAATCCTGCACTCCCAACGGTCTCGGTGACATGAAGATTACGCTCAAGGTACTCGCTCTACTTTTACTCTCTGCAACTATAGATGTATGTAAATGCTTCATCTGCGTTTCATGAGAAGATTCATATGAATTTCCCGTTTCAGGATCCTACGACCACTCTTAGCGCCAGTCTCCATCGCAAAGTCTTGGCGCATCCGGAATTTGCGAAGGACATTGCTGTTGGTTCTGTCTTGGTTCTGCACGAGGTCTTTCTCCTTGCTACTGTTTTCTCTTGTGTCTGTTTCACATTTTCCTTGCTTCCATTTAATTCTACTATACTTTACAGGTTGCTGTGTTTTGTCATACCCGTACCTGTTATCTGAATGTAACATTGCGCAATGTTCTCCAGGTATGCCATAGGGTCGTCTCTGTTTTTCATTTCAGGTTACTCCCATTTTGTTTATGAATTCGATTCCACGTTATAGACGAGTTAGGTCACTTTATTTATAGTGTAGTTTTCATCCATTGTCAACATAAAATTGTTTTGGCTAGTAATTAGTAAGAAAACATAATATTGTGGTTTTTAAGTTGGTTAATGTAGGAACCACAAATTTTAACATATATGTCAGTCTATGATTAGATGCCACTGGTGAATACACTATCTTATGTTTAAATTATGTGCATTGTCAACATATGCTTATTGTTGAAAAGTGTTCGCTTGTGTGCCCATAGCTTGTTAATATGTTACACAGGTCTTCTCCAAGGACTGTGGACCTCCATCACAACAGTTGGTACATCCTGTACGCCCAGTGATACGCACTACACCTAGTGTGGGTATGTGCACGTCTATGAATCAAGTTCTTTAATCAAGTATTTATTGAACACATTTTTTGTGCGTAATTGATATTACCGAGCTATTGGAAATTCATACATGGCTCTCTTTGCTACAGAAAGGCCTGAAAGGTTGTTAGCATCTGGAAGTTCATCATCTCCGCCCCTGAAAAGAAATGAAGAAATCATGTCTGCTCTCAGATTTGAGTCAAGTTCTAGACAAGTAGCAGATATTGAGTGGCAGAGGGCTGAAGCTTTGGCTTCAACGCCCTCTCACAGCGAAACTGTTTGGGGAAGAGAGAACTTGGCGTTGAGTGTGGATAATGCTGGACATGTGGAAGGAAACTGTGTTGGTGAGCTTGATAGTGAGATGGAAGATCAACCCAATCCTCCTAGATTGGATGAAGAAGCCGACAGTTTAGCGCATATTGCTCAAGGCAATAGTTCTACATCGAAATCAGTTCATACATCTCGTGCTGAAAAAACTGAGATGAAAAATCACTTGGAAAGTCAGAGCCAGATGGAAAGTCAAAGAAGTTCAGTCCCCCATTGGACAGACGAACAGCTGGATGAGCTTTTGGCGTTTGATTGAGGTAACAATTTCTGTTTGTCAAATCAAAAGTATCCTAGAGGATGATGGTATATCCCTAGTTCCCAGCCATCTTAATGATACAATATTTTGCATTTTAAAGATGCACGCTTTTGGTAAATATGTGCAAGAATACAATTAGGAATTTTACAGGTTTTTCCATTTTGTTTTTCTTTTGCAAATTTGATCGTTCTTTATTTTATTTTATTTTTCTTTCATAAAGAATAGTTACGTGTTTATTATTTTGATCATACTTAACGTTAATATTTAATAGTTTTTAATTTACAAATAGTTTAACATTTTTTTATCAAACACTTGGGTAAATATGTTACTTCATTGCCACAATCATGTTAAACATTTTTCCGTCCTAATATTTAATTGTTTTCCGCATATTTACGACAAAATAATGCCTTTGAATTTAAGCAATTCAAGTCCCTGTCAAATTCGAATAGAAAATTATAATTGTTCGTTTATTTAAAAAAACACATAATTAATCAGGAAGAAAAAGACAAGAAACATTCTCAATAGCTCTCTATTAGCTTTTCTATTCTCTTTACAGACAGCTTTTCTATCCCCTTCAGAGACTACTTTGTATTTAGCATTTTTTTAAAATTTTGAAAAACATATCCAAGTTACTATTAGATATTACAGTTAAAAAATAGTAGAGAATATATTTAAATTTCATGTCAACTTTGACAAATAAATAAGTAACCAGAAAAACAGTATGCAGAGTAGGAAGGAGCAACAGTATATCCATTTTCATGGATATCAAAACTCAATGAATGTACCTTTTACCTTTAATAGCTGAACAAAAATATGATATCTGATAATTAAACAAATATCGAAGTGCAAGAAAGCATGAACCATAATAGAGGAGGTTATTCTTTCAACTATAATTGTCATAATTTAACTTAGGAGAGACATCCTTGCAGCCAGACCTTTTGTTCTTTTAGCCCACTGGGGGCCGCTCAAAAAGTTCGATTCGGTGGTAAATAATAAAGGACCAGTGATGCAGTACGATCCATGTCTAAGAAAAATGCACATTGTAGTCATAAGCATGTGTTCACTTTAAGTCATAAGCACTAACAAATGGGGAACTTCCTCTGGGCACCCAGACGATAAAACTTTGAAAGTACAATACACCCCAACTCACTCTGAAATAATACTTCTATTTTTGGAGAGCTTGTAGAAAAGATGAATCCATGCATGACTTTGACAAAATGGAAATGTGTGGCTTACCACACTAGTGCTTACTAGCTTCTCTTTCAAAATAATAATGCACAACATTCCTTTTCAATTTTTGTCATGAAATATAAAGATGCAAAAAAATGTCTCAGAATTGTAAAATCATGAGAATTCAAGATTTGCATAAAACTCAAACATCAATAAGCAAAAAGAAAAACGTCTAAAAAAGTTTATATAAAAAATATATAATTATAATTTTTTACATTACTTTTTAATTATGGAATCAAACACTTATAGGTAAATATGCTAGTTTACTGGTTTCTAGCTAGCTTTTTAGTTAACTACTAAACACCACTCAGAAGAGCATATAGCTTATCCATTTTAAATAACTTTCATCCTAAGATTTAATTGTTTTACGCGTATTTACAACAGAAGCCTCTGAATTTTAGCAATTCAAATCCCTGTCAAATTGGGAAAGGTGATATTTCTTAGTAAAAAACACAGAATCAACTATGAAGAAAAAGACTAAGGACAGAAAACACAATCCTTTTCTCTTTACAGACAGCTTTTCCACCCTCTTTAAAAATACATTTAAATTACCTTCTCAATTTAGAGGCAAAATGGATTTTCTAGAACCATTTCTCCCCTGCTCCAAGTGGGAGCAACAACCTATCAGTTTTCATTGACATCAAAACTTCACGAATGTAACTTTTACCGTTAATAGAAACGTGAAAATATGCAATAGCTGAACAAAATGATGATATCCAATAGCTTCAGTAATAGTATACAACTGCAGCCAATTAACACAACATAATAAGGATGAAACCATCCAATACTAAAATCCTAATGAAAGAAAATTTCTTCTATAATTGAGAGTTTAACTAATGAATAGCAGCATTCTAGCAAGCAGACCTTCCTTCTTTTAGCCAACAAGGGGCTCAAGTCATAAGCACTTGGAATATCGAATGAAAGAGTTCAAATGCGCAAAATAATAAAGGACCTGCGATGTACGATCCATCTTTAAGAAAAATGCACAGCTGTAGTCATAATAAGCTGTGAAAGTACAATAGAAAAACAGTTAAATAACGAGCTATAGTCATACGAACCACCTCACTTGACTGATTACAATCCGAATATATTTACCTCCAGCAAAATTGGGACTCATTCTGGTAATAACACGTAACTTTTGTCAAAGAACCTGAAGAAGGGATGGGTACCATACATGCTTTCCATGTCTAAAAATTGATATGCCTCAAAAGCACAAAAGAATCATTATCATTTTGCAGAAATCACATGCGAATTACTCTTCTATTATTGTAACTAGAAACTCGTTAATCGTCTCAGCGCTTATAGGTCACCAGCACCACCAACAATGAATATCTTTTGAAGCCCCTTATCCCATGCCAAAATTATGTACCTACTGGAATAGCTTCCTCAACCTATCAGCAGCTGCAGCTGCCCTTTTGTTGGTCGGCTCAAGTACAAGAGCATACTTAAAATCTGCAAAGCAGAAGCCATCATTAGCCAACGCAGGAAAGTTTTCGTATCTTACCCAAAATGAGAACAATCCCAATAAAACAAGATGAACCCTGTCAATATGTCCTAATTTGAAAGTGCAACTCCAAATTTCATCACAAATTATTTCAAACTACATAAAATGTGTGTGAAGTTCGCACAGTCCAATCTTCAAAATACAATATCTGACCTTCCATTTCAAATTAAAAAAAAAAAAATACTAAAATCAAAATGATAGCACCCAAATCAGAAATCAAGGAAATACGGGCCACTGGGACAAATTTAACTCCTAATACATGCAGTGTCCCACTTCAAATAAAAGTGTCCAAAAAACCCTCTAATCAAATAAGAGTGTGTTTTCTATTCTGAAAACTAGGAAACTATAGACCCCATGCTTGATGTAATACTTCTATTTTGAAGAACTTTAGAAAAGATGAATTCATGCATGCGTTTAACAAAATGGAAATGTGTGGCTTGCCACACTAGTGGTTAATAGCTTCTTTTTAAAATAATACTGCATATTTGACATTCCTTCTCAATTTTTCTAATGAAATAATAAGATGCAAAAAAAGAAAATGTCTGAAAGAATGAAAAGATCGTACCATCAATTGCTTCCTTGTAGTAGCCTAGCATCTCTCTAGCTGTACCTCTACGAAAATAGGCCTTCACATTCTGGGTAAAACAGATAATAAACAAATGTTACTATAAAATGTTCGACGATGTTTAAGCATGATAGAGCGAGTTTGATAGAATATCGTGTAGTCTACAGATTAAACAGTAATATGAAATATCATTTTTCCTGCTTTATCCCATTAAAGACACTGTCATATTTCTATGTTTTCTCTTTAATTTAAACTAAACCTCGAAGCTAAACTGATGCAAAGTTGTTATACAACTCAAATGTCTTATTAATTATATAACAACTTTATTTTAGTATAGGAAAGAATAGTAGAATATCGTGTAGTCTGCAGATTAAACAGTAATATGAAATATCTTTTTTCCTGCTTGATCCCATTAAAGACACTGTCATCTTTCTCTGTTTTCTCTTTATATTAAACTAAACCTGGAAGCTAAATTGATGCAAAGTTGTTATACAACTCAAATGTCTTGTTAATTATATAACAGCCTTAATTTTCAAACCCATGCATATTTGGAATGAAGACAAGCTTTTGCATGACTATGATGACAAATGCACATTGTTTTTTGAAGAAAGTCACCTTTTTGTCCAGACTAATTGCCTTGGTACAATCGGCCTCAGCTTGAAGATAACTGGATAAACAGAGGAAACAAATCAAGATTTTGCCAGACACTTTCGACAAATAGCCAGAAGAAAACACTACCTTCCAAGTTCTAGATACGCTTGAGCCCTGTTACTATAGTACGTTGCATTGTCACTACAGAGTTTGATAGCTTCTGTGTAAAATCCAATGGCTTTCTGCCACTGCCTATCTTTATATGCTTGATTTCCCTGACATTTGTGGCAAACAATAGAAAACAGAGGGTTCAGGTGAAAAATAAATGAAATACTCAGAATCAAACAGCCAAAAATACCATATTTGATCTAATAAAGAATAAAAAAAAAATCTCTTAAATGGACCAACGTAAAAAATTAGACTATGCAAAGTTGGAGTTTACTAAAATACATCAACTTTATAACTAAACTGATGGACACTCAATACTTGAAGGATTACTTACATAGGTTTATTACTTTAGGGGCTACTTGAGAGAGAGGTAATACTTGAGGGACTAATTTGGGGGTTCGTTCGTTCATTTAACAAAAACAGAGAACTTGAAAACATAATGACATGGGCATAAATATACAAGTTATATGGTGGCTGCAGCTTCACAAGGCAATAACAGTTTCGCAAAGGTTATCAATACAGAGTTCACCTCCATCAGAATAATAGATAGTTAAACCTAAAACAAAGGACAATATAGGGGACTGCCAAGGCAAAATTATAACATCCCAAAGCAAGTTCAAATCAACATTTGACAATGATGAACAAATGAAAGTTAACATAATTCTAGCTTATGGTACTTCCATGAAACACAACATGATGTTAACCCATATACAAGAACTGTCCTACAAACTAATATTAAAATTTATAAGCTACTTGCAATGTTAGTGTACCCATACAGCAGATCAGACGAGGACAAAGTTTGCCAATTAGCTATAACTGTGATGAACATACACCAAATGAAACTTGTAAAAAATCCATCCATAAATATGCATGAATATTAGATTGAAGTACACATATCAACCACAAAAAGGAAAAACCGAACTTGATACAAAAATCCAACATATTTTCTGATAAGTTTAGATACAATAACCAAAAATATGTGGCTCACAACACTCAGTTTTCAAAATCAGTGATGTTCTAGAAGTAAAACAATGCAAGTTGAATTGTATGATTACAGTCAAAATAAGGATTGAGTTTATAATTTATTTAATGTTATACCTTCTCTTTAGCGAACTCAGCAGACTGCTCCTTACTGACAACATTTTCGGATGGTTTGCTTTTGGAAGCAATATCAGCCAGTTCTTGGAGAGTGGTATACACGGTCTGTAGTGTGTCAAGTAAAAATCGATCACCACCATGCCTGGCTATCAAGGACACTGAAATAGGATACTTGTCATAAAATCCCAATGGTACTGAAACCTGAAAGGATAAATCAAGAAAACACAAATGAAAAATGCATAACCACCATCATCACCAAAGTTTTTTTACTCACTAGGTTCTCGTAAAAGTATAATTCTACACCAATAAAAAAAAAACCTACGTGTAATGTTTTATTTAGGAAAGAATTTGCTGCCAAAAAAAAAATTAGTCTACATATACATACATACATACATGTGTGTAACCGATCATGTTTCATCAAGGAGAAAATTTTACCTGGCAACAACCTGAGATGCTTGCAATACTCAATAGACTAAATGCTCGGCTCTGATAATCCTCTGATAAGATCTCCTTCCCACCTAATTTTGGAGGTGGATCAGCTACAGTGGGGATAACCAAAATTCCTTCATCCTTGAAAGTGTTAAAAATTATGCACTCAGCACAACAATGTCTTGTTTATAAGAAACAAAGGATATAGTCTTCATACATAGAGAACAGAAAACTTCATAGAAGAACATCTACAGCAACTTGACTTGACTTTATTTTTAGTAAGAAAAAAATTATCAAAAACCTATCGGTAAACAATCTAGTCATTCAGACACTGTTTAAGATTGAATACTTCAGAACATGTAAGTCAAATTTAATTGAGAAGGCACAAAGAATGACACACAATAAGGGCTTGAGGAAACTAGTGTGCAGAATGGTGTCAAATTATTACCTTCAAAAGCAAATTTATAGCTGAACGCATCTCGCTTCTAACAGATTTGGAGTTTTCAATATCTACATCGGATACCTCAAATTTGTCATGCAATTGCGCTGAAACAGAAGGACTTTGGTCAGGTTTTACTGTGTTCAGCCACTCATCATGTGTACGTTTGAATTCATGCCTGCACAAATATACAGAAAACAGTCACTATATGATTGAAGACTTCCGCAGACAGTCATAATAACACAACAAATGCTAATTCCACACCCACAATGATGAATAATAATTGAAAATAGAAGGTATGACATGGCTACCTTGTGGTTAGCCCAAATATTAGTAATAGAGTATGTGATACGATCTCAAAGAAAAGTTGTCCAAATGACAGATTGAAAAGCATGCAATTATTTCCAAACCAGTGTTAACAACAGTTCGCAAATTATGATAGTATCTCCATATCATAAAGAATCCAACTAACCTTTGTAGGAATTGCATAATGTTAGCAAGTAACTTCAATGAAGAAGCTTTCACTTCACCGTTTGTTTTCTGACCAGAGCAACCCTTCAAGCTTGGAACTCTAGAACTTATATAGTCCCCAAGATTTATGTGCTTCAATACTTGCCCTGAAGACAGTTGACGATGAACAAAAATTATTGGAGTGCGATTTCATGAATAAAGTTGTACAAACAAAGACGCACAGAGTGACAATTGAGGTAAGAGCTTTTAATAATGATTGAAATAAAAGGTGGGACCATATTAAAGGGAAAAAATGACGTACTTCCGAAAAGCTTCTCAGTAGCTTTGACCACCACTTGAGAACTCCTGTCAAGAGGAACATTTATATGCTGAAAACAATCATCAGCGATAACTATTTGCCTAGGACTGCGTTGAACTACAAATGGTGCTTGTAAGAGTATATGGCCAACACGACGCAATATAGAGGGATCCTTTGCAAACCAACCTGAAAATGGCATTTCAGAGTTAAAAAATTGTAAAGTGCAGTAGATGGCATATTAATAGCCTCCATATACAAAAAATGAAGTAGCAGCAACTATACAAAAAGTGTCTCGATGTAAAACCATTATAAGAGTACATTAGTTCTTCCTCTTCCTGGTGTATTTTTGAATTGCCTTAATTTGTATTTAAATTTCAAAAGATCTTATCTTACTGAGAAATATTTAAGAAACAAAAAGGCCCAAAATAATAAACAAAGGCAACCAAGCAATTTATCCTTATATCACATAAAAATAATAATCATTCAATATAAATCAATTAAGCTCACATGAACCCATAAGCTCATAAATCAAATCTACATTAAAAAATTGAATTGTCCATACCAACAGTGTCCAGACTTGTTGAAATAGGTATGATTCCCAAATGTGAAACAGCACCATGTGAAGGTCGAAATCCTAGAATGCCACAAAATCCAGCAGGTACTCTCACCCCACCAGTAGTATCAATACCTGTTGTAGATGATGGTGCATAAGTATAGAAACATGTTCCATTACATCGTATAAATGTGTGACCCTCAGAAATATCACCAGGGAGACAATTAAGCAGGTAAATTCTTCAAATATTTAGTTATTGTTACGAACATAATAAAAAATACAAGAGAAAGATGGTATGTATTGATCACAATATAACTGGAAGAATTCACCTAACTAAACGTTTGGATAAACAATACCATAACCACTTGTGGTAGAAGAAATTACGATAAAACTTCAACCATACGCTAGCTAAAATCAGTAAGAGTAAAATTTAGCATTGATCTAAAATCGGTAAGATAAAAGATTATGTCATTTTTTTTTCTCACATCACAGGTGCTCATCGAAAAGTTTATCCAAACAGGACTCAACTTCTTAACCGTTACTTGATTTCCACACTGGACTTTCCATAGCCAGTGAAAGAATACATGCAAATGGATAACAACCAAAAAAAAAAAAGGTGTACAATTGATTAACCTTTTAACTGTCATCAGTGAGTATCAATGAAGTCGCGATTTGCACGTCAAAAATGGATAATAGGCAATAAATAAGCTATGAAGAAACTCACCCAATGCAAAGTCAACGAAATTGGCAGCAACAGCCACAGCAGCACCACTAGAGGCTCCACCCGGTACTCGTGCAGGCGCGGCAGGATTAGTCGGTGTTCCATAATGCTTATTTTCGCCACCGATACTGAAAATTAAAAAAAAAAACTCAAACAACTCACGAAATAGCAAAACAAAACTTAAACCCCTACATGCAAAAACCGAGCACATCCTTTACACCACTCTCTCACAGAAACGGGAATAGTTATGTCGAGATGTAAGTTTTTGGAAAGAACTGAAAAAGAAAAAAGAAAACGAACGAACCCTAGAGCAAAGTCATCAACAACGGTAGTTGCAACGCAGGTGGCGCCTCCTTCTACGAGAGCAGAAACCGCGGGAGAAGTGGAAGAAGCGGGCTCGTGAGACCTAGCCCACTCAGGATGGCCAAACGTGGAGACACGTCCTTCGATGTCAAATCTGAAAAGAAAAAATCAGAAGAATATGAGAAATGTTAAATAGTAAGAAATAGAGGAAGAGAAAGAGAAAGAAGAGCAACGATTAGGTTAGGTTTACAAGTCGGAGAGTGCGAAAGTTAGGGCGGTGAGGGGATGAGGAGCTTTGGGAGGAGCGGGCTGCGGCGGAGGAAGGAGCTGAAGCTTCTCGAGGAAAGCGCCGAAATCCTCTCTCACAGACTTCTTGAACTTTCTTGTGATGAGAACTATTCCCGCTAAACCCAGCCCCAACAGAACCCATAGGTTGGTCGATTGAGTCGTCATCGATTGAATCGTTTGATACGATACTCTGTTTCAACTCCACATCCGCAGCACAGCACTGCGTGTGTATGGCTTTACGGAGAAGACGCACGGAGAAGATAGGATTCTCTCTCTCCACTCTCGCCGCCTCGACTTCCCTCTGTCTATCTCTCTCCCTTGTTAAAATAATTTCATTATATAACAACCACAACATCGTTTCCTATGGGTTCTTCTATACTATAATAATTTTAATTAAATAACATAAACTAATTAAAATATCTAGATTGAATAATTAAACATATTATTGATTATTTCTACGTAAATTATTTTAACTATGCATTTAAATAACGGGAAAAACTAATTTTCTAATAATGGTTAACATATATGTTATCAATTAACTAAATGTTAATTATAATTACTGTACTCACAATTAATTTCATTTCAGAGTAACCTATTATATTAGGTTTTCAACTTGAGATTAATTGATTTTTAAAAAAATTACAGGTTGTACTATTTGCATAATCAATATGCTCTTACTTGACATAAATATATCAAATTATTCAGATAGAAAGATAGACAAAAATGAGAGAAAAATTGTTAAGAATAAATCATAATTTATAAATTTCAAATTCATAAAACTAATCTCCTTTTTTACAACGAAATTACAAATTTTAATTATTACCTCACATGTACTACCAAAAATAAAGATTTTATTTTCGTAGGTCAAATTTTTGGATAATGATATTTCTGATAAATTTGTTACCAATTTTTAATATATATTATATTATTATAAAAAATTGAAGAACAATTAAAACAGTAAATTAAAAATAGATAAAAAAATACTTCAAAATATCACTATCCAATTTTTAAATATATGTTATTGTAAGTATGTGTTTTCCATAGAAAATAAAAACTTGTTAGTAGGGGGAAATATTAAAGAATAATCTCTTTAACTTATTACAGTAGTTTTTTAAATTTAAAATAAATAGTTTTTAAAGGAACCTCATTCAATAATCAAAGAGGGTAAACAAAAAGTTACTTATTCTGAATAAAAAAAATTAAATGACCAAATAGAACAATATAAATCTACTTGTTTTATTTAATAAGTGTTTTTTTTAAATTAAAAACAAGGAGACTCGTTGATATTTAATTAATTGTTGGTCTGATTAACATGTTGATTATAAATTTAGTTAGTATTATTCTCTAATTAAATTTAAAATTTCACCCTATAAGTTTATAATTTGTTAAATACATTGTATAAATTTGAAAATAATAATTATAATTTAATTGGAGAACTCACATACTTTATACTCACGGTACAATATTTAAGTTCGCGCTTTATATTATTAGCATATTTTATGAAGGATCAGATAAAAGAAATCAATAAATAGTCAATTCAGTTTTGGCATCTGAATTAAAATCGTATGCTTCGTCCATAAGGTAAAATCGCAAGCAATTTTTTATTTATCATTTGCGAAGAGTCATTAAATAATTTTTTTTAATTGAATTTGTGAAAATATATGAATTGCGCGTGTGTTACTTTTATATATTATTATTGTAAAAATAAATATAAATAATTTTTATAATTTATTGTAAGTATTTTTTATTTATTTTATAGGTATTTTTAATTAAAAAAGAGTTCAATTTAAACAATAGTTAAATTAAACAAATAATCACTTGAAAACAACTATGTACATACATGATCTGTGTATCAGATACGACACATTGACATTGATATGTTAATTTTGATACGACACTGACATATACATATTAAAAAATATACAATTTTTTTAAAAAACATGTGAAATATATAATTGTTCTTGTATGAATCCAAAATAGAATCAAATGCATTAAACATTTTTAACATAAAAAAAATTATAAATTGTTGTAATGACAAAAGGATTATTGGTTTATATATTAGATATTTCATTGAGAAATATCGGTAAAGTATCATAAAATATCAGATAGGGATACGTGTCGAACACGGATATGTAACACAAATTGAAGTATCAGTACATGATATAGCATGTAAGTAATATTCATCAAATAATTATTTTTATTTTAAAAAAATATTTGAATGATAATTTAGAAGATAAATGTGGACATTAAAAAATGAATTCCATTTATATATAGATATAGATGAATAATAACATGATTGTGTTTTAAATTTTGTGAATGTATTCAGATTTTAGATCGAGTATTTGACATGTGTTAGTATTTCTTCGTAGTCAAACTTGTTGTAATTTGACCTTTTGACTTACTTAAAAGTCTTGAATTAATATATGAAAAGATTGTGCCATTTTTCAATTAAGTTGATAAACTTTCAACAAAAGAAATAAAGTTTTCTAAATACTAAGTATAGAGTTTACATAAATTTAATGGTTTATTTATGAGAAATGGTTATAATCAACAAGTGGTGTGTTTTTTCTTTTAACATTAACCCTAAGTAACATTTTATCCTTCTCTTATATGTCTTTTTGCATTTTTTTCTTTTTTTTATACTCAATGCTTCAGTTCTCCCATTGCACTTTTCTTTTTCATTGTCTTGTAATATTTTTCTTAAATATTTAGGTTTTTATCAATTTCGGAATTCTATGTTATCCACTTTGACAAAATAGTTATTTGTGTGAAAGGTGAATACAAACCAATTCAAGTTTGTCTTTTGGATTTTTTGTATTGAAAGTATACAGCTTGTTTATGTTATTCTTTATACACTTGCTATATTTAATTTGGGGAAAAGCATTATGTTTCAATTGTTTAAGAGGGACCTTATGATTGTGGTGTTGGTGCTGAAAAAACTTTTCGGTATGACATTTTTTGCGCACATTACAAAACCAATATCTTTTTGCTCTATATTAATTAATTACGAAAGTGTAAAATCTTTCTTTAAATTTTCTCCTCTTTTTTTGTTAAGGTGTTATAAAAATCAACACAACTAAAGAGTATTCCAGTTCAGTTTTGTTCGGTTCTGTTTGGTCTGGTTTGGTTCAGTCCGATTTGATTCAGTTCGGTTCGGTCCGGTCTAGTCTGGTTCGGTTTAGCGCGGTTCGATTCGGTCGGTCCTGTTCGGTACGGTCTAGTGCGGTTCAGTTTGGTTTGGTTCAATTTGGTCTAGTCCGATTCGTTTCGGTTCAGTGCGGTTTGATTCGATTCAGTAAGGTTCAATTCGGTTTAGTGCGGTTCAATTCAATTCAATGCGGTTCAGCTTGGTCCGGTTCGGTTCAGTTTGGTTTAGTCCGGTTCAGTTCAGTTTAATTCGATTCGATTCAGTTCAATAAAGAATATATAATGAATTTTTGAAGTAGTTATTAAATGTAAATTAGAAAAATAAAATATGTACATAAGAGAGATTTTAAAAACAATTGTTGAAGACAAAATAAGTTTTTAGACTAACGGTTAAAAGTAAACTATTTATAAAATAATTAGTTTTTAAAATAATAATTAAGGATAAAATTGGAAAAAATGAAATGTAGACACAAAAGAGGGTATCCTCTTTATATATTATTATAGATAAACAAAATTAATCTAACTAAACTTAACTATAATTATCTGTATTATATTAAAGTAAAAAAAAATAATAAAAATTAAATATTACAGTAAAAAAAATTAAACCGTATTGTTTTATCGTTTATTTTGAAAAAACTAAACTTCTATCGGTTAACTGCTCATTAATTGAATTATGTATTTTATTTTCTCTTTTTTCTTCAATGGCCTCTTATCTTAAACACCGCGCACACTCAATTTTTTAATTCAGTCACCACCATTGAGATAATGATCGTGAGTTTCTCATCCTCGTCACTACTATATAAGGCCATGTTACCTTGCTTTCATCGTCCCACCTTACCACCTTCATTGTAATTCTAACACCTCACACCTCACCCAACTGGTATGTCTTATTTTGAACCTTAACTCTAGTTAACATTTTATCCTTCTCTTATATGTCTTTTGCATTCTTCTCATTTTTTGATACTCAATGCTTCAGTGCTCCCATTTCACTTTTATTTTTCATCGTCTTATAATATTTTTCTCAAATATTTAAGCTTTTACCAATTTCGAAACTCTATGTTCTCCACTTTGACAAAGTAGTTATTTGTGTGAAAGGTTAATACAAAATAATTCAAAATTATTATTTGGATGTTTTTTTTATTCAAAGTATACAATTTGTTTATGTCATTATTTATACACTTGTTATATTTAATTTGGGAAAAAACAATATGTTTCAATTGTTTAAGAGGACCCTATGACTGTGGTGTTGATGCTGAAAAAACTTTTGGGTGTGACATTTTTTACGCACATTACAAAATGATTATCCTTTTGCTATATATTAATTAATTATGAAAATGTAAGATTTTTCTTTAAATTTTCTCCTCTTTTTCTTTTGAAGGTGTTTAAAATTCAACACAACTGAATAGTATTTCAGTTTAGTTTGACTCAGTTTGGTTCGATTGGGTTCAGTTTAGTTTGGTTTGGTTTAGTTTGATTCAGTTTGGTTTAGTTTAGTTCGGTATGGTTCGGTTCGGTTCGGTTAAGTTCGGTTTGGTTCGGTTCGGTCCGGTTCGGTTCGGTCTTGTTCGCTTTGGTTCGGTTTGGTCCGGTCCTGTTCGGTTCAATTTGGTTTGGTTTGGTTCAGTTCGATTTGGTTCGGTTCAGCTCGGCTCGGTTCTGTCCAGTTCGGTCCAGTTCGGTTCGGTTCAATTTGGTTCGGTCTGATTGGGTTTGGTTTGGTTTGGTTCGGTTTGGTTTGGTCCGATTTGGTTCGGTTCAGTTTGGTCCGGTTCGATTCGGTTGGGTCTGGTTTGGTTTGGTTCGGTCTGATTCGGTTTGGTTTGGTTTGGTTTGTTTCGGTTGGGTTCAGTCTAGTTCAGTTCGGTTCGGTTTGGTTCAGTTCGGTTTGATCTGGTTCGATTCGGTTCGGTTCGATCTGATTCTGTTTTGTTCGGTCTGGTTCGGTTCGGTCCAATTCGGTTCAGTTTGGTCTGATTCTTTTCGGTTTGGTCCGATTCGATATGGTTCGGTTCGATTCGATATGGTTCGGTTCAATTTGGTTTGGTTTGGTTTAGTTCAGTTTGGTTTGGTTCAGTTTGATTTAGTTCAGTTTGGTCTGATTTATTTTTAAAATAATAATTAAGGATAAAATGGGAATAACTAAATATGAACATGAGAGGATATCTCTTTATATCTTTATGGTTTAATTACTCGGATGATATCCACTTTAGTACAAGTGTGTCAATCTAGTACCCGCTTTTAAAAAAATGTCAATTGAGTCCCAACTTTTGAAAAAGTGCTTCAATTAGGTTCCTTTCGGACGGAGTTGACTAACGCCGTTAGTCAACATGCCACGTGTCCGTCTGTGGTTTTTTTGTTTTTTGTTTTATTTTTTAAATATTTTTTTGATTTTTTTTTTGATTTTTTTGAAAAAAAAATAAAAATGCCACGTGTCAAGTCCCTACGTGTGACACTTGGCATTGTTAGTGTCACGTGGCATTGCAATGCCACGTGTCAATGTCACTATCAGATACCATTGTGTTGATTACGATTTAATCCCCATATATGTCTTTCTGTTTCAATTTGATACCCACTTATGTATATCTGATTCAATTTTGTCCGAATTTTTTTAATAAGTAAAATATGTTTATAATTCATTTTTTTAAGATTAAAATTAATTAAGTATAAATATTATTTGTATAAAATGTTTTACTAATATTTTTTATTAAAAATGACTTTTTAACATATTACTTTATTAATTATGTTTTTATTAAATACTCATGTTTTGTTAATTGTTATTTTTTTAACCCAAAATAGAACAATATTATTTCTTATTAATTTTAAATTAAAATTTCTATTTGTCTAAATGTTATACTAATTTATTTTATTAAAAATGACTTAATAAAATGACTTTTACTACTAAATTTTAATATAAATATCAAATACTTAATTTTGTAAAATTTTTATACTTAATTACTTTTAATTTTATAAAAAATGAATTTTAATTATTAAAAAAAATTAGGTCAAGATTGAATCAAATATACATAAGTAGGTACCAAATTGAAACAAAAAAATATATATGGGGACTAAAATGAAATCAACACAATGATATATGATAATGACACTGACACGTGGCATTGCAATGCCACGTGACACTAGCAATGCCACGTGTCACACACATAGACTTAACACGTGGCATTTTATTTTATTTTTGAAGAATTTTTAAAAAAATTAAAAAAATTAAAAAAACCACAGACTGACACGTGACACGTAGGTTAGTCAACTCTATCTGAAATGGACCTAATTGAAGCACTTTATCAAAAGTTGTGATGCAATTGACACGGTTTTAAAAGCAGGTACCAGATTGACACACTTGTATCAAAGTGATTAACATCCGAGTAATTAAACATATCTTTATATATATATATATATATATATATATATATATATATTATAAATCCTAAAATTCGTAGAATCCTTTCCTATTTCTTACCTGATTTTCGCTTTGAAACTCAAAATTTTATAATCAAAAGACAAACAAGTACGTGATTTTTGAAAATCTCATCATCATCCGTCTCGAAGACATCTTAACCAAAAACCAGTAAGAATGTATTTATTTACACAAGTTAAACTGCAAAAATTATTTGCTGATAAAAAAATATAATTCTAGGTGTAGATATATGAGAGAATGTTTTTCTTTTCGATTTTGAGAAAAAAACCCTTTTTCTTTCAGATTTATAAACAGGAAAACTTTATCATTTCAGTTTTAATTTTCTTCCACATGCTGGATAACCCAAAAATATTATAAGAAGAAAAAAAAATTGAGATTCGTCCTCAAATAAAAACAAACTCACATCTCATCCTCGTTATTGCGCTCCAACTCAATTCTTTCTTTCTCTCTTCTCTCTTCTCTTCAGGTACCCTTTCCCCTTTATATCTTTCTCTCCTTATTTGTGCCATCTCAATTTTTCATTCCACATTTCATTTGCTAGTTACCACATTTCTTACAATCTATTCTGATCGATTGCTATTCTTCTCACCCATTTATGCCATATCATGTCTTGTTTTGCATCGAAACTTTCTGGATTCCGGTGGCTTCAAACCATTCCCTTTCGGAACCTCTGTGTCGGGTGCAATGGCGGTCATTAACTTTTTTTTTTTTCTTTCAATTTCTGCTTTCTATTTTTTTCTTAAACATGCCCCGGGTTTTACTTTTAGTTAAATTTTCATAAGAGTTGGCCTTTTCCGTGAAATTTAGAATTGTACTGTTTCCAGTCTATTGAACATCAGAAATCAGAATCCATCATTTTCGTTTTTCCGTTGTTCAATTGAAGATTAAAGAGGGAATGAACTTGGTTAGACGTGATTGAGGGGACAAGTCCTTTTCAGCAGGTTCTTCCTCTTCACCTATAATTTGCTTAGGTGTGTACTCGGCTGTGCAGCTTGCATATTCTTGGGGATCTTCATTTTTATCTAACCTGCTTTTCACCTTCTTTTGCAGTATTTTATTTGGTTCTTCTCATGGTTGAAATGAATCCGAAAGTTTGCATGATTTTTTCCTTGATGAATGCATATAACATAGTTATGGCATTGCTAGTTCACTCTATTTGTGATTATTGTAAGACTTGGTGCTTGTTTGGTTTGAAGTTGAGGGGAATTGAGTTTAACTGTTGAATTTGATTGAAGTCATGCATAAATTGTTATGAACCACGTATTTTTATTGGAAGTTTTGAGAGTTTATGTGCACTTCTCGTTGTCTAAGTTTTTAATATATCTGGCAGGATTAGAGGGAAGAGACTAAAAATGGTGAAATCAACATATGAAACATTTTCAAAGGATTTTGTAATGGGAGGAGCAGCAGCAATCATATCAAAGACTGCTGCAGCACCAATTGAGAGAGTAAAGCTTTTATTGCAAAACCAAGGTGAAATGATTAAAAGAGGACAGCTCAAAAGACCATACTTGGGCGTGTCTGATGGCTTTAAGAGGGTCTTCATGGAGGAGGGTTTGATTGCCTTTTGGAGAGGTCACCAGGCCAATGTTATCCGATACTTTCCCACACAAGTGAGTTATTCACTTCACTGCATCCTGATTAGTGTTAAATAAAGACTAGCATCCTCAATCTCACCATTTATTTTTCTCTTCCTTTCAAGTTGTCACAACTGTGAGGTCAACGGGCTATTCTTTGTTAAGTTTGTAGTGTTTTGTTTTCGTCTTTTGTCGACACTTCAACTAAATGATATCAGGGAAGAGAAAAAGAAAACAAAAGAGTGAGCATTTTTAGGTATCGGTGCTTCTGAGTGATGGGTTTAAACTTAACCATTGAATATCTGCGTAATTATTTCTCATGATACTCTCCAAAACGTCAAACCAAATAAAACACTCATTCTTTTGTGCATTGATTTTGTATTCTCTGTCATCTAATTAAGTATTCAAATTAGAGGGAACATCTGTTAACTTATTTCCCTTTCATCCTTTCTATATTCTCAAATAAATCAATATATAACTTATCTTGGAGCCTTGGCCTATCGTATTTTCTATTGCATGATGCAACAATAACACTATGCATCCAATCTCATTCTTTTATATATGATCGTGTCCAGTTTGTTCTATTACGTTAAACTACAAGCTGGCTTGGTTTATGCTTTTCCTGTCAAATTGTTAATGCATGTCAAATATTATTAATAACCTGTGTGTTGTTTTTTTCATAAAATAATCCTCTCCACATATATGGAAAAAAAAGATACATCAATTCCTGGAATCATGTGTCTCAGATAATAGTTTTTTATTATTAAAATAATATTTGAGCAAACAGTTAATTGGTCTATAGGCTTTCAATTTTGCATTCAAAGGTTACTTCAAAAGCATTTTTGGGTGTTCCAAAGAGAGAGACGGGTACATTAAGTGGTTTACTGGGAATGTGGCTTCAGGCAGTGCTGCAGGAGCAACAACTTCACTTCTACTATATCATTTAGATTATGCACGTACACGATTGGGCACCGATGCAATAGAGTGCCGCGATACCAGTCAGCGACAGTTCAAAGGACTAATTGATGTATATAGGAAGACCTTATCAAGTGATGGATTTGCTGGATTGTACAGGGGATTTGGCATTTCTATATGGGGAATTGCCATGTATCGAGGGATGTACTTTGGGATCTATGACACCATGAAGCCTATTGTTTTAGTTGGGCCATTTGAGGTAAGAAACTAACCATTTACACTTCAGTAATGGGATAACATATAGTTGATACTTGATGCTTTTTGCTGAGAATTTTTTGCTTTCTATTGCTACGGGGCGGGTGATATCTTTAGTCTGTTCCACAGTGCTATGTGTGCTAAATATCGACGTTCACATAGATTTTGCAGATTTGCATTGATAGTTGAATCCTTGAGTCTGAACATTCATTTTCAAGACGCAAGTCAAAAACTATTTTGGAAAAAAAAGAATTGCCATGTTTCCTTTGTAGTGTATGCATCTTTTTATTGTATGGCACTTTGATTTGGTGAATTTAGACGGTTGGTTCTGTTTCTTTATGTCCAGTCTTTCCAATGTGAGTCTCGGTTTATTTTTTGCAGGGGAACTTTCTTGCTAGTTTCTTCTTAGGGTGGAGCATCACAACTTTTTCAGGGGTTTGTGCATACCCTTTTGATACATTGCGGAGGAGAATGATGCTTACCTCTGGACATCCAAACAAGTACCGTAATTCAATACATGCATTTCGTAATATTGTTGGACAAGAGGGTTTCTCAGCTCTATTTCGAGGAGTTACAGCAAACATGCTTCTTGGTATCGCAGGAGCTGGGGTGCTTGCTGGATATGATCAGCTGAATAGCATCTCATCCAGACATAGTCACTATAACGAGACAAATCAAAGAGTTTTGAAATGAATGGCGGATTTTGTAAAGGAGAAAACGATAGTATAGAAAAGGAAAATTCATCATCTAGAATGAATATTATGCCTGTTTGTTTCCAAGGATTGATCTGAAGGATCATAACGGAGGTATTTGTTCTGTAAAGTTTAAACTGATCTATAGTTCCATAAGTAATCACATTTATCATGTCCAAAAGTTATGTGGTTTCTTGAAGGGAGTATTGCATTTTGGGACCTTAAAAGTCATATTTATCTTATAGAATGAATACTGGGGTATTGATTCTAAAAATCTGGTCTCAAGGACCATGAATGGAGAAACTTTTGGACATGGTGGCCAAAGGCATTTGTTCTTGAACCGAACGGGTTCGATCCTTGAACAAGGTATACTTGATTTTTAGGTCCTTTAAATAAATTCTGCCCTTTTAGTGGTGAAGTTTAGATTTGATAGATTTTACTGCCTCAATGTAAATGTAACTTTTGATGTTTATTTATCTTGGGATTGGATTGGTTCAAGCATAGGGAAATGCTATTTAATAACTTTTTAGGGTTGCAAAAGCAGTCAACCCACCTGTCTGTATATAAAGAATGGTGTTCATATGGAGTATATAAATGCATATTTACATCCCCGCTTCAATTATTTGAATTAACATTATCACGCAGATTTATCTATGGAAATTGCCTGGAGTAGAAGATCTATTCATATAAGATGCATATCTCATGCAAATTGAGTATTTATACATATATTTCCATGCTAATATATTATAAACTACATAATTTAAAATACAATTTTTTATTTGTATTACATATGCATTTTAGAATGAAAAATATACAATTTAAAATACAAATTTATAATTTGAACTGTCCATTCCAAAACATTTTGGATTTCTCAATCTGAAACTGAAATTGAAAATCCTAAACCATAGGTACATTTAAAATGTTCAAGTTTATCAAGAGTGCGCGTTGAAATTATGGAAGCGCAAAATAATAGAGGTTTTTCTATGGATGTTTATTTGGACGAATTATTGGATGACCCAACTTGACTTATATAATTTCAATTAGATTAGATATAATTTTATTTATTATTGGTTAAACTCGAATCGATCTAAACTAACTCACTTTGATATAGAATGTGTGATAAGTTTAACATGGGTAATTCAAAATTGGTTCTTTATATTTGAGTTGTGGACAAGTTGTACCATTTTTTTTTACATCTTGAATTAGTTTGGACAAACTTGTTGTAATTTAACTTTTGACTTAAAGTCTTGAATTAATATATGTAAAGATTATGTCATTTTTCAATTAAGTCGATAAACTTTTAGCAAAAGAAAGAAAGTTTTCTAAATATTAAGTATAGAGTGAACATAAATTTAATGGTTTATTTATGTGAAATAGTTATAATCAAGATATGAGTATTATGATTTGGTTGTTATATTTTGTTTGAATCAATTCTTTATAATAGGGTCCAATATTGTTTTGAAATAGTTAATATCAATTTATTGCACCATTTTTTTTTTTTATCTTTGAGATGTGTTAGGTGGGTGGTCCTCTTGATCTCTCACGAGGGTCAAGGCTTGATCATTGGCTTTCGTTTGCCAACCATTCTAATAAGTCGATGCTTTAAGAGGTACAAGAACACAACCTCCAGCCTTAAGTTACAAGGGCAAAAAAGTTAAAAAAATGTTTATGTATAAATAGAAATTAAGTGTGTGATACTTAAAAAAAATAACACTTTGTGCATAAAATGATTTTTATTAAATAGATTGTAATAAGAACACACATACTCATTAATGCATAGACTAATATCATACACCCTCTTATAAGAAATATGCTATTTTACCGGAATTTCACAATGAAAAATCTTTAGGAAGGAGAATATTATCAACAATTTCAATTGGTTCAAAGAGACAATATTTTTTTAATTACTCAATGTCAAGAGCATATATTTAATTTGTACAAGAAATATTGGGTTGAACTCTTGACTATGTGTCTAAAAATGTTCAAACTAGTTAAATTCATTTTGCATCACTTAACCTAAGTGGGGAAAGATTTTCTAGATCAAGGAAAGTGTTAATTTTCACAACCTTTAGAAGAGAAAAAGAAGATAGAACATTGGCCTGAAATTTTGACAAAAGGTTTGCATCATAATTATTCATTTTGACTATGAAATCTTTAATCAGATGTTTTTATTTTTTTCAATTATAAAATATTAAATACCATTAACATCAAGTTTCAAGTCATTTATAGGCAATTTTAACACAAAAAAAGTTTCTTTTATTAATTTAATATAAAAGATGCCCTCTTAGTACCTAAAGTACCATACTAATGAGCATTAACTTTTTAGTATTTTAAGTAAAGTTGACATCCAAGTTAATTGAGAGTTTAAAAGTTAGTTAGAAACTCATGGGTAAAAGTTGAAAGTTAAAAAGTTAATCATGAGACTGCATAAAGAAAAAATACACATAATTCTTACCAGGGAAAAGCTATAACTGTTCATTCTGAACTGTTGTCGTTGCAGTGTGAATGCTTTTCATCATGTTTTGTCGTAGGGGGAGATCGAGAGTTTTACTATACTCTTGGGAAATACAGAAATTCTCAAGTTAGAACAAGACCAATGTCACCTGAATTTTTGTGAAAACAATGAATGCCAACGCGTGCACACACACATGTGTACTAACAATTTTTAATTTTTTTTTCATATATATTTTTAAAATAATAATCACAATAGAAAGAACATAAAATCTTATTACAGTAAAAATATTACTTTCTTTATCTTATTTCTAAAACCTGTTCAAATACAAGGTATGTTTATTGATTCAGTTCAAATATTAAAGTGTTTTCCTTGAACGACAGCAAGTATCATAAAAAAAAGGACACAAACTCTGAGAAACTAAAGACACCACCTTAATGTGGTTTAGCTTTTGAAACCTGCGTAATTATAGAATGTCATTCCTTTCTCAAGTTTATGTCTACGCCCTAAAAAAAAAGTGACTTGTTTAGTGTTTGAACTTTTCATCACTGAAACCTTTCCACACTTTTTTCCAGATATACATAACCGTTGTTTTAAATCTGAAACACAAGCGCAGATATAAGATGGAGAAAAATAGTGTCGAACTGAAGCAAGAATAAATCATTCACATGTTAGAGAGCAGACATGCATATATACTAGGTGCAGCTATTAGCTAGCGAATGTGAATGATTCAGATTCACGGGTAATGCGTAATACATTGAATATGACATGACAAGTTGGGTTGATTGATGGTATGTTAGTTATGGGGTTTGTTTTATTATTGTTTAAACAAGGTAAAGGACGAAGGGGCATTGGAGAAGAAAACATTCCCATACACAATGTGATAGAGCATTGACTAAATGGAAATGCAGGTGAAGGGTCTTAATAGAGAACAGTTTAGGGGGCCACCCTAGGCAGCAGTAGCAATGGGAATGCATTGAGTAGGTGAGTGTGGTGGTGGTGCTTGTTTTGTTTTGTTTGGTTTGGTTTTGTTTTGTTTTCCCTAGCGAGCCAGAAATGACAACTGATTAGGGCTTTTATTGGCAGTGGCAGAAGTAGGGGAAATGCACAACAATACAGAATCACAGTGTGGTGGAGAGTGGAGAGAGTGGATATGGGATATGCATTGTGCTGTAGTTTGCATGGTACTCTCATTACATATTTTGCATGCACATCTCATAAATAACAGACATACAAATAGTAGGGATTCAGAATTTGCAGGTTGTAGGCCCTCTACCCAACGAAAAGCTAGAAATAATTAATCAATTATAGCTTTCAAATTCCATATATCAGCCGTGACAGAGTTCGAGAATTGAGTCATTCCTTCATAATGACCGAGGGATTATACCTAAGAGGCAAAAGGAGAGAGAAAGAAAAGAAACAAAACCAAAACCAAAGGCACAGGAAAGAGAGAGAGAGACATGGACACATTTCCCTCCCTCAATTTAATCCAATTAATAGATCTGGACCATGCAAAAAGATTCCAAGTGGGTAACTTAAGATGCAGTAATTTTGGTTGTTTAAATGGTGCCTTCACCCACCTCATGCTCTAAAAAAAAAGATTATTGAAGTCCGTACAGTGGATGGTGCAGGGGGAGAGAGCATGGACAGCATATTAGACAAAGAAAAGGTTAAGGAGTAGCAGAGAGGGAGAGAGGGGCAGTTCGGATTGAGAATTAGTGTGAAAGGCACGAGACGTGAAGGGAACAATAAATGAGAGGGGGAAAAGAGAAGGGGTGATGAGGCTCATGATAACCCTCATCATCGTCACGTCGTTTTTCAATCGCTACTCCCAAAAATCTCCCAGAATTCCACGCTTCCTCACTGACTCCCTTCTTTGCTTTTCTTTTTTGCCTTTCTCTCTCTTTCTCTCTCTAAATAGCCTAGTCAACCTCATGTCCCCCTCACTTTGTCCCATATTAAACCAACACTCTCTCTCACACTCTCACACTTTCACCTTCAACTTCTTCAACTTCTTCAACTTCATTCTCTAACCCATGCCATATATAATATAACCCCTTCTCTACTTTCACATTCTCCATTTCAATTCCATCACCCAACCCAACCCCCCCTAACTATTATTGCACTTCATTCATTTTTAACATGCCAAATATACCTTCCTTCATCTCTTTATAACCCCACAAACCCTAGCTTTTCCTTTTTATTAACTCAACTCAACTCAACTCAACACCAATGTGGATGGTTGGTTACAACGACGCTGCTGACTTCACCATGCCTGATTATGCACTCAATGGAAGAAAACTCAGGCCTCTCATGCCACGCCCCGTCACTTCTCCCAACAACACCCCAAACGCCAACAACAACAACCCTCCATGCTTCACCCGCATTCATCATGCCAACGATTTCTTCTCACAATATCACAATCTCGGTATATATATATATATGATGCTTTTCTTAACTTACCTTTTTTTTTACCCTTACCCCTTGTGTTTGCATGCGTGTAAAGACTTTTTTTTTTTTTACTAGCATCAGTGGCAGATCAGGGTAAGAGAGAGTTCAACCCTCCACCGGTAGTGGTGAGTTCGAGGTGGAATCCGACCCCGGAGCAGCTAAGGGCATTGGAGGAATTGTACAGAAGAGGGACGAGAACACCGTCTGCGGAGCAAATCCAACAAATCACGGCGCAGCTTCGGAGGTTTGGAAAAATTGAAGGGAAGAATGTTTTCTATTGGTTTCAGAATCATAAGGCGAGGGAAAGACAGAAACGCCGCCGTCAAATGGAGTCGGCGGCTGAGGGTCATCACGCCCGTGACTATGATGGTACTCTTGAAAAGAAAGACTTAGGTAAAAACCACACGACATAATTACCACCATACTTGTTTCTTTGCATGAAAGAGACAAATAATGAGAGAGAGAGGCTCGCTCTCATGTCTTGATTTGCAATGCATGACCGATCGCTTCTTTTGTTTCTTTTTCATTTTTTCTCCAATTGAGTTTTTGTTTGTTACTATGCACGCCTTGCATTTCTTTTCATTTTTTTTTTCTCATCAGGATTGTTGCTTGAGATGTAAAATGTAAAGTTATATTCTTTTTTGTTTTTCTTTTTGTCTACAGGCGCAAGTAGGACAGTGTTTGAAGTTGAACAGACCAAGAACTGGGCACCCTCTACAAACTGCAGTACGCTTGCAAAGGTCTATTATTGTATATCCTCCTTTGTCTTTGTTGTCCTGGTTCATGGAGTAAACCTTTTTTTTTTGTTCTCTTCTTTCTGAACTTGGGATTTTCACTTCACTACTTGATCATCACCCAAAAGTGTTAGGGTATTATGATAAGGGTCGATTAAGGGATGATTTAATTAATTATTGGCACATGATTACTAGAGAATGAAGGAAGTTGATGTTGGAAACGTTATAGAAAGATATGCACTAGCTGGCTAGCTTTAGGTAGGGAAAGGACCCTAACAAAAGCTTTGTTTGTTGGGAAATGAAAAGGTCCTAAAAGCTGCATTCCTTCCTTTCTGTCGGGGCTGCTGTTATGAAACTTAGCTGGGCTTTTGGGGCTTGTGCTTATTCATGTCATTCAGGCCAGTAGCTTTTGGACACTCCATACAATATTCTATGGAATTGAGCACCCATATTGATGGTGGAAAAGACAACTCTCACCCTACTTTAATTTGACTTCTCATAGACCATGCAACTTTATTTGAAAATACTACCAACTAGGAGTGCATGCCCATTTGAAATCTGTGCTGTGCAGTAACTTTTTCACCTTTGCTCTTTGGCTTTTTCACCACACATGTTGAGGTTTTCACCGGTTTGTTTTCTTTGCATGCCTACATTTAAAATCTTCAGGAATCTGTTTCAATACAAAGAGCAGCAAAAGCAGCGGTTGCAGCAGATTGTAGAACAGATGGATGGCTCCAATTCGATGAAGGAGAGTTACAGCACACAAGAAACTTAATGGAGAGGAATGCCACGTGGCACATGATGCAGTTACCTTGTCCTTCCCCTCCCACAGTTTCACCCCACTTCATAAACGCTCCTCCTACCATCTCTACTGCTACCATGGCCACCACACCCTCAGTAACACCAAGAGTAATGGACCCAAAGCTCATTAAGACTCATGATCTCAGCTTCTTTCTCTCACCTAACACAGAAAACGGTGTTATCCACTTAAGCAGTATCAACACCTACACCCCAGATGATATTTCTGTGGAGTCTCAAACCCTTCAACTTTTCCCCGTCAGGAATGAGGATGATGAAGGCAGTGATAACATTAACCACCAAAAAGAGACAGAGGTATCGATCTCAGCAATGAATGCCCCAAGCCAGTTTTTTGAGTTCCTTCCATTGAAGAACTGAACTCAACTGATTCCAAAAAGAAAGAAAGAAAAAAACTTGCCGTGTATGTAGAATTATGGGGCTGCGTTTAAACATTGTATTTTGTTAGAAAATAGTACTACTTTTATTGCTATGGATGTTATGTATCAAGGAATTGGTGGTGTAATAGGACGCTAGTTTGAGTGAGGTATTTTGCCTTAAAATGCATTTGGACTATGTTGATTGAATCAAAAAAGAGTACTTAAGTCCAAGGGTTTATTGTTTAGGGAGCTTGTTTGAGTAACTTGATGTGTATGTACACACACGTTTATTCTGATATCTGATATGTATGGCGAGAGAAACAGAAACAGGAAAGATGGTGGGGGAAGGGAGAGGGAGAGAGGGACGTAAATAGAGAATGTATAAGGAATTTGATGTGAGGGTTTGATTGAAGGTATAGTATCTGAAATGGGGATGAGATGTGACAGACAAGGATGTTGAAGTAACTATGAGCATGGAATGGAGAAATTACTTTTGTTCTTTTGTTGCATACTTAAAACAATGCTGTACATTACCATCAATGTTCTGACCGGGTGAACTCTGTAGTCCAATTTATTACAATAAAGAAATCACATCAATGCACCCAAAGGAAACACAGCCTATGCATTTAAGGTAAAGTTCGCGAATTCAATTGATTTTCCTAGCTAATTAAATAATCCTCATGATGTAGTCAGAGTAGAATTTGAGTTTTACGAAGAGAATATCCAGGTCTCATCCTCCAACAACCAAACACAAATATATTAAATGCAAGAATACACCCTCTTTGTCTGATTTGATTGAATTGATCTGTCCAAACATCTCCTAAAAATACCCATCTAAACCACCAAAATTACACAACACTCACCGACATAACCAGATATCTAGAATAGAAGTTTTTGATTCCTTAGATGCTAGCTGTATTGTAAGGTAGGGTTTATCACATTAGGGTATATGATCAACCTTTCAAAAAAATCTTAAGGGCTAAGACTAGGACGTGTCACTCAAGAGGCGTCAAGCATCATCAGGGTAAAAAGAAGGCAAAAATATTCTCTCTGCAGCCATTGAAGCCGTGAGTGGGGGACCATAATGGTTTAAAACAATATTATGAGTCTCATATCTTGGACCATACTTATAGGACTAATGAAACACTAAAACATATTAGTTGGGAAGTAATGCAGTGTTAATGCAGTGAGAGAGATTAAAACATGTGCATGGTGATCACGGGTGGTGCAATAGTATGTGAAAATGGGATGATTTCGAAGCTGTTGCTTACCTACCTACATGGTACTCTGTTAGTCCCTACAGCATCTACTCCAAAGTTGCAGAAACTAAAATCCAAGCCACCCACAGATCCGTCGCTTTAGAACCAAACTCGACCAACAATAGGGACTATGGCCCATACATTTTCTTCTCTTTTCATTTCTCTCTGTGTTCTTTCTATTAAATGATTTAGACATGGGATGCGTCATAGTTTGGAAATCAAAGGATAGAAAAACTACCCAGTAGGATTAACTTTGTTTAAATTCTCTGAGAGAAGAAAAACTAGTTGAATTAATGTATATATGTACCTGTTCAATACAGTTCAAAGGTTGTGTCTGAGGGTGCAATTAAACCGAACCAGTTATTTATGGTAAGTAACTTATGAAACTTAGGTTAATGTTCAAATCAATGTTTTGCATTTGAGAGTTTAGAAACTAGCAAGACAATGATAATAAACCTGTGGAACATTCAGAAGCTAAGGGTATGAGAAGGCTCAAAAAATAAATAAATAGATCCTAAAAATAAAATACAGAAATAAATTTAATGGCTACTTTAACTAAAGTATTAATGAAAATTTAGTCCTTAATTTCAGTTGCAAGGTGGTTTTAGTCTCTAAAATTTGAAGTTATTAGTTGATTTGTTTATCTCTCCAAACATAAACATACGCAGAATAATAATAAATGTGTATGAAAGTGATATTATATTCGATGAATATTTATTTTGTAATAAATAACTCTGAGCACACCTTATACTTTTATGGTCTCACAATAATTCCATTTTATTTCTTTCATTATATTAAAAAACAATGATATTGGTTACAAGTGTGAACATATGATTACAAAAAATGGAGTAAAAACGTTAGGAAGAAACACTTACTTGTAAATTAATATTGTTACTAACTTTTTTATTAGTTTAAAAGTTGAAAATATTAATAAAAATGTATATTATGATTTTCTTTGTATTAACCTATTATACGTTTTGTAATTTGTTTTATTTCTTTAATTAATTTGTCAATATCTTAAAATCTGAGTTATTTATAGAAAGAATTTAGAAGTAAGCTTCTAAAAACTATGTTTAGGATTATATATTCTGTTCTAGATGATATAATGTATGAAGGGTCTCTTTCTACAAAAATTCAATTGAAGCTATTGTTGTTCCGTGTTCTACTTGTCAGCCATTTGGTTTTTGTGCACAAAAAATTGGTAGAATCGGTAAAATTAGTCAACATTGTCCAATTTGATTGAATTCTTAGCATTTGTCATTTGTGGGCTTCAATTTGACCCATTTCGACGTGCATACAGTTTACGGTGGGTTATGGGCCATTAAGCGTAACCCAAAACCACCTGGGCCATTCTTCCAAGGAGCTTTATTGCATTATCCATTTTTTGTTGTTCAAGAAAAAACAAAAACTTTCATGACCAAAACTTTTAAACAATAAAAACACCGAGAGACAGCTAATTATATAATTGAACTGATTACATTAATTAATAATTGAAAAAGTAAAAATAAAATTATAAATTATTTCCGTTATTTGCCACATGACCAATACATAAATCAATATTTTCTTACTTCAAAAAAAAAAAAATCTCTTATCCATTTTTAGACACAATGATCTTTAGCCATTAATATAGCTTATAATAAATATGTTTGGCCAAATGATATGATGATTGCTTTCTAAAGTAAGTTTGTAAAAGTTAGGTAACCGTTGGTGAAAAGTTGTTTAAAATGGAATAGCACTACCATCACTACTTTGATCGATTTTTCTTCGACCATTGTGAGTTTTAGTTTAAAGTTTGGTAGCATTACTTTTTGTAATATCAGAAAAAATAATTTTGAAATATACTGCCTTACTGATTCTTTAAATTAATTTTAGTTAATTGAGAGTAAAAATTTAAAGGCAGAAAAAAAAATTGTGAACCTAGTGACAAAAAACAGTAGTAGAAGAGGTTGTCTTTAAAAATAGTAACTCTCACGTGGGATAGATGTCGTGTAGCCTTCTAGCCTTCTGCATTGTCTAATTCTTATTTTAACTTTTTCTTTTTTACTATGCAATCACAACTTATTCAAATTACTTAAACTTCTTCATTTTTCTCCTCATTTTTTCATTTACCAGTAGAAACTTGATATTTAATTTTGTAAACGACAATGAACAAAACTATGATGCATGCATATGCTGTCTCCAAATAATAGTAACCGTACACACAATGACAGTGGGACGGACGTGCATCTATGAGCGCGTGTCATTCCTATCAGATGTGTATGATGCTGGGGTTCTGTCTTGTACACTTACGCAACAGAGACTATTTCCTCACGCGCTTTGTGAAACCCGTAACATCAGATACTTTTTGGGTTAAGGAAATAACATATTACAAAAGTTTGACATGTTACTTTAAGTGTTAACAAGATTTGAAAAACAAATACAAGAATATATAATTCAGATCTGAGAAAAATAATTAAATAATTTACTAAAACATATAAAATCATGGAATGGAAGTGTTTGTTTTAAGTATGTACAACTATTTATGTAGATTGATATTTATGTAAAAAATGAAATGTGGGGTTCAGAAGTGGTGGGGGTGGTTTGTTTGTTGGTGCATTGAGGTGTGCGCAGAGAGCAGAGGAATTGTAATGTGAATTTGTAGCATATGCATTTCTTTTTCCTCCCCACTCTTCTTCCTCGGGTCATGAGCTAAGTGAGAGAGACTTTCATATTCACACAAACTTTATAAAAGCTGCTTCTCCCAACGTATATATATAGGGCCCACATTTTAACCTAATTCCCTTTTTCAATCCTATCAAATAAACACTATCATTTTACTAATCTCACTTAAATCAACCTTTATCACTCTATAAAACCTACTAACTTACTCCATCCCTAGTTACCAACACCCTCACAATGGCCTCGATGTTTCTCACTCTCACTGCAATTTTCTTTCTAGTTTCTACCCTCTCACCGCTCAGCGTTTCAGCGGTGTCATTTGTACTCTACAACAAGTGTCCACACCCAGTGTGGCCCGGGATCCAGCCCAGTGCTGGAAAGCCCATTCTAGCCCGCGGAGGCTTCAAGCTCGCCCCTAACCGGGCCTACACCCTCCAACTCCCGGCCCTCTGGTCCGGCCGCTTCTGGGGCCGTCACGGCTGCGCCTTCGACGCCTCCGGACGAGGGCGCTGCGCCACGGGCGACTGCGGCGGCTCCCTCTACTGCAATGGCATCGGCGGAACCCCGCCGGCCACCCTGGCGGAGTTCACCCTGGGCAACGAGCAGGACTTCTACGACGTGAGCCTGGTCGACGGGTACAACCTCCCCATCTCCATCACCCCCTTCAAGGGATCCGGAAAATGCAGCTACGCGGGCTGCGTCAGCGACCTCAACAACATGTGCCCCGTGGGCCTGCAGGTGCGTTCACGCGACAACAAGCGCGTGGTGGCCTGCAAGAGCGCCTGCTCCGCCTTCAACTCCCCCAAGTACTGCTGCACGGGCTCCTACGGAAGCCCGCAGGCCTGCAAGCCCACCGTTTATTCGAAGATCTTCAAAGCCGCATGCCCCAAAGCCTACTCCTACGCCTATGACGACCCCACCAGCATCGCCACTTGCACCAAAGCTAACTATTTGCTCACTTTCTGCCCCCATCGCCACTGATCTCTCTCAACTATTCACCTACCACTTTAACTACTATCATCTTTTTTATTTATTTATTTTGTATTCCCCTTTTAGTATAATACTTTTTTCATCCATGCTCTATGCTGTGTATTCCTATGTTTAGCAATTCATTTTCGATCTTAGTCACAGAATGTGGTATGGCATGGCACTATTGCATGGTTTGCTGAATATTATTACCTAATGTGCTCAATGTATGGTACATGATTGGGAACCACTTTCTATTATTTCTGCATTGATGTACTTTTTTCGTCCCTAATTGGACTGTGATTCGTCTATTTCGCGAATTTGGTGCTTGCTTTGTCTGTTTGGCTTTAGACCTTGACACCGATGTATTTGGATTTTGCTAACACTAATTAACCTTAAAAGGTGTTCTCTTCACGTCGTAAATGAAATTAACCCTCGTATTTTAGCTTCAAAATTTTCAATGTATTCTGAATTAACAGTGTTTTAGCTCTCGCAGAATAAACTGTTGATCGATAATGGCCCCCTTTGGCTAAAACGAAGCAATTAGTGGCTGATTTTGCCTTTTGTGTTTCTAATCACTCAAAAGTCGTTTGTAGTGTTCATTTGAACTATGGAAAAAACATTGTGCTGACTGTTTTGTCCTTGAATAAATCAGATACCTTTTCACTTCACATACTTAGATCAGATCTTGGATTTTGGAAGGACATGGATAAACAGAGTTGCAAGAGTTGCAGACCATATCATATCATGTGCATTATTGGTTTAAAATTACAAAAGTGGTTCTATGAGTTTCGTATAAAAATGTGTGCTTGATAGTATGGATTTTGAGTTCTCTTAATTCTACACCAAACATATAATAAATATGTGCTTAATTTGCAGTCAAAAGTATTTTTAGAGGAACAAAGCAACAATTCTGGTGTTCTTTATTTTTCGGATTCAACAAGGTGTGTCTGCATTTAAAAATGTGGTGCAGATGGTGTTGGGACAGCCCATTATAATATGCATAAATCGTATCTGGTAGCCCATATCCACTTATGAGGGCCGGGCCCTTTTTAACATAATAGGTACATTTTTAAAAAATTCAAATTAATGAAATATTGGGTCAGAATTGATTAATAATTCAATATAGATGGTGACATTTTTATCTCGTTAAGTAGAAACTACTACAAATAATTCAGCAATGTCTTCTTAAACTCCAAAGCACATGGAATTTATTGATTACAGAAATAACATTTCCAAGCATTGTACCCATTCAATCCATTCAAACCTATCAATCATAGTTCAATTATGAAGTATCCGCTAGGAAATATCATTCCATTTCTTAATCATGATTTATTTATTTTTAAATATTATAAGGACTTATGTATGTGTGAAAATACAAGTTAATTAACAATTAACTTTATTATATATTCAAAATTTTATTTAAAGAGTGCATGGGAGGTATCTTGGTTAGTTTAAAACTTTTATTCGAAAATGGTAAGTATAATTATAAAGCCAATTAGTGAAAATAGCGTTTTAAGAGGGGTGTAAAAAGTAAAACAAAGTTTGGGCCCTGTTGCTGTATTTGACTTTCGGTTTGCAAAAATAATATAAATTCAAAGCAGATAGAGGTCAAATGAGTAATTTAGTGGTTACACTTAGAAACTTTAAACACTTATAATTCTTCTTCCTCTTCTAGAATAGAAATGACTTATTCTTGTGTCCTACTTTGAAAGGTTCTCTATTTCCTCAAGCTAGCCACGAGATTTGAGAGTACATCTCACAAAATTCTACCTTAGTTAGGTAAAACTTTTCTCTTGTCCTTTTTTCAATTCAACTTTCACATATATATATATATATATATATATATATATATATATATATATATATATATATATATACGAGATTTTTATTTTATTTTAACTCAGAGTATTTTTTTATACATATAAGTTCAGATTTTATTTTTCTGTGATGAATATTCAAAATAGTGTGACCGAAACCATTGTTAAATTTATATTAAAAAAAGAGAGTTTTCCCTTGTTTGAGGTATTATGGGTTAAAAGTATTTTCGACCTTCTTACCTTTTTTTTCGGAGTTTTGAGTGCATTGACACGTTATTATGGTGGTGACCCAACAAAAATTATGTAATGGTCGTGATTTTCCACTTCTCCTAGAAGAAAAAACACAAAAAAATTTGTGCAACTCATTGCATAAAAAATCAGAAACACACACGCTCATCACACGGCTCAAGGTTACATTCTTTTTTTCAATTTATTATTTGGTACAACTTCTCTGAAAATAAATTACTTTTTAATTAGATTTTTGGATTTAGTTGATATAGTTACAAAATAAATACAAGTTCATGATGTGATTTAGCTGGTATTCGTAAACTCTATTAACATATTAATTTTTCCGAATTTTTTACATATTATTTTTAGAAAAATTTAATGCACTATTTCTTTAATACACTTACAATTAAGCTATATTTTTTGTATAATTCTTACTTTAATTTTAAAGTGCCGATAAGTTCTTCAACAATTAAAAAACCTTAGTTAGTCTTGAAATATTTATTGAAAGATCCCAAACTTGTATTTATTTTTCGATTACTTACTTTACATAATTTTTGATAACGGATATTTGACATAATTTAAAAATGGTACTAGTCAAATAATTCAACTTATCTATTTTAGAAAAACACAAAAAAAAAAAAAGAAAAACCTGTTTTCATATCCTTTTCACGTATTAAAGTTACATGCGCGTTAAAGCCGTGTTCACAAGCCACGTGTCCAACTTGAAGTGTGGCCACGAATAATATATTCTTTACTGTCAGAATTAGAGATAAATAAATACAATAATAATAATAATAAAAATAATAATAATATTAAAAAGTTGCACACATAATAAGATTGTTGAACACGTCACACGTCTATCTAGATTAGCACGAACCACAAGCAGCCTCGTCGGCTATGTGTCTGTTGGTCCCAAAATATAAGAGTCAAAATAACATTAAATTTTTAATAATAATTAACAAATACAAGTGAGTTTTCTTTATTGAAATTTGGCTAAAATATGTACAACACTTTCCAAATTTATTTACAAAGAATTAAATTTTGGCAGACATGATTTTAAGAAAAAATATTAATATTTGAATTTGATATTTTAAAAAAATGAAGAAGTAATATATATTTTCATTGGATAAGCAAAAGTGAAATTTATAGAGAGTGAGTGGTTGTCGAACAAAGCTATGATCCACTTTTAGTTTTTGTCAAAAGTGAAAAAACTATTTTTTTTTCAAAAGAAAATCATTAAAGTGAGTAAAATCTTTATCAACAAAACCTTCTCCACTTCCATAAAATTAATTCACTTAAATGTATTTTTATTTTTTAAAATGTGAAGTTAAGCCTCTTAAATTTTAAAATTATTTCAGTCTCTGAATCGAAAAAGATATACATTTTTAATCTTTAAACACTTGACAGATTACAAAATTAAAACAGTTATAGTCCCACACTTTAAATTCATGTATTTTTGAAAATTTAATATTTAAAACGAGTTTTAAAGTTGAGATACTAAAAATACAACGGTTTTACGACTTAACACGTATGTTACAAAACAATTTTGTTTATTTTATTCTAACATGAAACATTTTATTAGGATATTTGAATAGTTTATATAAAATTGAAGGAGAAATTTTTGATGCCATATTGTAAAATAATTCAGCCTGAATTCTAAAGGCGAAGATAATGCCACACACAGTATCCAAATAAAGACATCGCTATTAAATTAGCAAAAAAATAAATCAAACTACCATAATGAAGACAAAATGATAGTTAGTGTTCAACAACGACATGTTAAAAGAGGCAATAATTAAACGTACCAAAAGTGTTACAAGAACTTGTTTATATATTAGAAATAAAAATATTTAATCACAGTATGTCTTTATAAAAGTAAAAATTTATCTAATCGCTAACCTAGGAAAGTCTCCAAAATACATCTCACAACATTTCTCTAAGGTCATTACTAAAAAAAGAGAAAAAAAATACTTAAAACTTAATTAATAAGATATATCTAAAATAGTGTATGATTTATTATTTTTATATTTTAAAAGTTAATTTGAAATAAAGAGAAAAGAGGGGAAAGAACCCGGAATTGAAGACTCCATAATGTTTTTTATTACAAAATTATTTTTTAACATTTAATGAATTGTTTTTTATATGGTTATTTTTTTAGGAAAAAAAAGAAAATAATAGTTTAATAATAACTTTTGCATACAACCAGTCCATGACCCTTTTGTAATAATATAATAATAGTAATATTTGAAGTAATCGATAATATTCAACAAAATGCGTTTGAAAAAAAAAATCAATATTAATTGTCATTATACTACCATGATAGTAAAATGTACAAATAAACCGTTAATATATGTCGTAGCATAAAGTATAAAATTTCAAGATTCAGATCTATAAAAATATGGAAAGTTTTGCTGCTAACAATGAATAAATCATATAATCTAAAATTAAACAATCATATACCCATTATTAAGAAAATATTAAACACGTGCAAACAATGTTGTGTTTTTTGTTTTTGGTTTAGTGGATTCATTTTCGATTCCATCGCAGATGCATGACATAGAATCCCAGTTAGTTGAAAGCAATAAAAAATTGAATCTCTGTCGGTTGTTGCACACTAAGTATCATGACATAATAAAATCTAATTTTTATTATCTTACAATTATACATAATCAAAAAAAAAAAAATGTTTAACCGAAAATTTTGAATTACCTGATAAAAAGAATACTCTTGATCTTTTACTGTTTTTTCATGTTTTATTTTTCATCAAACAAATTTTTATGATCTTAATTACGTTACTAAGCACGCTTTAAAAATGTTTATAACAGAAAAGAGACAATATTTTATGTAAAAAAGCTTAAATAACTTTTTAAAAGTATCAACGATTTTTCCGTCAACAACAAGTGTGGGTCCAGTCTGCACGGAACAAGAGTCGAATTTCAAAGGAAAGGAGTGTATAAAATGGTCCAAATGGCACCGCTCCATTCACCTCACAAATTTCGGTAACCTTCTCTTATTCGTTAACAAAAATAAAAGCTCTATTTATCGGAGAAGATGGCCTCAAATCCAATTGCAACGGAAAATATCGACGCCGCACCAAACGCTGACGCCAGTAACAAATCCTCCGTCTACCTCCGAGACATGGACGAGATGAAGCGAGTCTTCAGCCGCTTCGACGCCAACGGCGACGGCATGATCTCCGTCAACGAGCTCGACAACGTCCTCCGCGCCCTTGGATCCAGCATCCCGCCGCAGGAGCTCCAGCGCGTCATGGACGACCTCGACACCGACCACGACGGCTTCATTAACCTCTCCGAGTTTGCCGCGTTCTACCGCGCAGAAACCGCCGACGGCGGCGACACTGAGCTCCAGGACGCCTTCAACATGTACGACCAGGACCAGAACGGGCTCATCTCCGCCGCCGAGCTCTGCCAGGTTCTGAACCGCCTCGGAATGAGCTGCACCATCGATGAATGCCGCAACATGATCAAATCCGTCGATGCCGACGGCGACGGCAACGTGAACTTCGCGGAGTTCAAGTGCATGATGAGCAACAACCGCGAAAATACTTGCTGAAAAAAAAAATATTAGCAGCTTCTTGGTTTCTTTCCATAACCTCTGACTCGTAGATCTGCGCCTCTTATGCTCTCTCATTACTTTCCTCCTCGTTCCGTTATTGATTATGTGTTCAATCGCCCTGAGTAGGACTAGAATTAGAAAATTGAGTGAAAAATTATTCCTATGCTTGCGTGAATTCTAATTTCTCTTCGTGACCTTATTTGCTACGTTTTCAATGAATTTGTTGTCCGTCGTGATGAGCGGCGATAAACAATTGGATCCTTCCGAGAATGCCAACCTCCGTGTGTTTGCGGTTGTGGAATCACGTCGTGACGGTTGATTCTTTGCCGAATGATGTGAAGAGGAAATTGTGGCATACGGCACACGCTGTGAATTGATTATGACTTGTTTTAATATCGATAATGATTTAAATTAAATTTTGTTTACGGAAAAGGAAACGATGATAACAGGGCCATGGAAAGTGGTAGCAGCGAGTTGAATGGTAGTGGATGGAAAAGATGTGTCAGGGCATTTCATTTTCAGAACCGTGTTAGAAGGAATGTGCTTGATATGGGTCACGGACACTTTCTATTTTAAATATATATATATATATATATATATATATATATATATATATATATATATATATATTTTTTATTAATTTTTATTTATATTTTATATTTATTTAAGAGTTAATATATATGTTGTAGTTGGTAGTTTTAGGTGGAGAGTGTCAAAACGCTGCAGCCCCCCTCTAGCACT
>Ga0099822_1000124_pt1 | contig 49587 bp, 8 predicted proteins | sample CowpeawhiteBW_FD_76839 | JGI IMG/M metagenome (GOLD analysis project Ga0099822, IMG submission 76839) | Root nodule microbial communities of legume samples collected from California USA - Cow pea white BW | ecosystem: Host-associated > Plants > Roots > Nodule | place: USA: California | collected... | reverse complement strand
CTAAAATTTAGCTACCTAAGTTTTGGCTACCAAAATAACTTAGTTACTAAATTGCTCTCTAATTAATTAGTGACAAATTTAGTAACCAATTATAATTTTTTATTTATATTAGTGACTATTTTAATAACTAATAAATTCTAATTTTGTAAATTGATATCTAAATTTGTCACTATAGTGATTAACAATTTTTAATCACTAAAATTGATTACTAATAAAATATTTTCTTGTAGTGAAAATATCAAGTGATTTTCAGTTAATAATCATGCTAATGATGTTCAACGAATATTAGTTAAGATTAATAATATCACTTTTATTAAAAGTAAAATATGAAATGAGCTTACTTTGAGTATTTGGGTTTTATTTCTATTTTGTTACGTATGTTTTATTGAAATTCTAAATGGAGTTTCCTATGAATTTGACCTAATTAAAATTTCATTAGAATGGGTAAATCCAATCATAATATATTAATTTTATAAAATTTAGAAATATACAATTTCTATTCAAAGATATTTTATGATATATTTTTAAATAAAAAATATACCAACGTAATCCTGTATGTGTAATAAATTGAAAATTTATATACTGATTTGTAAAGCTTTTACTATCAACTTTAGTTTATAGTAATGTTTAAGTTTAGAAAACAAGGCGTCAAAGGCAATGTTAAAATCCTTCTTTTGTTGTATCGAAAATTTTAAAATTAAACAAAATTTAAATATAGTTTTTATTAAGAATAAATATTTTATTACACTATATAAAAATAAATTAAAAAGATAACACTTTTACATTACTTTAAAATTAAAATGCATACTCTTTTATATAATGTTTCAAAGATTCATTTTTTAAATGAATTCGGATTATAATTAATTAAAACTTTAATTTATGTAGCGTAGAAAAATATATTTAATTTAATATGATATGAACATTTATAATTTAAACTAAATGACACTATAAGATCAGATAAAGATAAAACTGTTTTGAAATGTAACAAAAAGAAAAATTAAAATTAAAAAAGTGTTTTCATTTAAAAACCAAAATTCCTATTTATAATGGTATTTGGTTCTTTTATATGCAAAAAGAAGAAAAACACGGTTGCCTTTACTTCAAAATCTTTTTAATTATTAACAATTTTAAGTTTTACCAAACAAAATGCAGACCTTCTTCAACAAGGACTGTCATAGGATGAATAATGGGCTGGAGATTTTGTTTTGATGAGTTCTAAATAAGTTTATGTAAGATATTATATGATACCATTTTTAATTTAAAATTTTAAAATAATAAATTTATGAGTGATTATACTTATATATCAGTTTTTTTACTATTTTTATCTAAAGTAAAATTTCAGACTTATTTTAAATTCCTGATCGGTAACATGCTCAATTAATCTAATTAATATAATAGTAATGTATTAAAAAGGTTAGACTTAAATATTTTTTATCCCTTGTGAAAATTGAAATTAATTTTTTTTTTAATTTTGATCTAATTTAGTTTTTCAATTTTATAATTGCGTGAATTTAGTCCTTTCATTACTAAAAATTCTCATATTACATAAGTTTTTTCTTGTAAATTTGTTAAAAAAATTTGTAAGAAAAAACTTTTTTCGGTAGAATTTTAATTGGTAGGTAATTCCTTCGCGGATAATCATTTTCTACAAAATTATAAAATTTTCAAGTATTTCCTACAAAATTTGTTGCGAAAAGTGTTTATACAAAATATTTTGCAAGAAAATTGGTAGCAATTTCTTGCAATTTTTTTTTTCACAACAAAATTTGTAAGTATTTCCTACGAAAAAAAATTTTAAAACAAAATTGGCAGGAAATATGAGTTTTTTTAGTAGTGTTTTATAACCAGATATTGTTAAGTTTATTTGATGTTTCAAATAAGTTTCATTATAACATTTTCGCTTCAATATTAGCTGAGAAACGAGTTTAAAAAGTCAAATAAATTTAACAAAATTTAGTTATAAAGACTAAATTCACGCATATATTAAGTTAGAAGACAAAATTAGGTCAAAGTTTCGAATATAAACTAATTCTAATTTTCACTTAAAGTGAATAGACAAAAAATATATTTAACCAAATATAAGCAGATAGATATCTTGAATGAATCGTTATTTGTTCGTAATCTCATAGCATTGCTTTCAGAAACTAGAATTATATTATTTTACAAATCTAAACATTACCCTAAAGTGTACATAGTTTATTTTTGTTTGTAAAGTTTATTGTATAGTAATTTTGTGTTTATCTACATCTAACTCATACTTTTTCAGATTTAAACCAACTTTACTCAACGAAAAGTGTGTGTTTTTGCTTGTAGGTCTCATTATTGAGTGAATGAAACATATATTTTCCATGCATGCATGTATTTATTTCAAATATAAACCACATCTACAATTTATAAAAATCCATACAGCACACATATAGAGAAATAAAGAGAAAGGTTTGCATCAAAGTGAAGAAGACGATAAAAAAGTGAGCCAAACTATGAAAGTGCAGTGTACGTAGCTGTGAAGGGGACAAGAAGTACTGCATATATACGATGAGTTTGTGGTTAATTTGGTTGGTGTTGCCGTGCATGGCATGCCTCAAATTCTATGTAGTTCTTCCTAATGTCTACACATGAAACTAATATAGCTGCTTCTGTTCACAAGCTACTTGCAAAACCTTTGTTTTGTGGGATGTTACAAACAGGTGAGACAATTTGGTGAGAGAAATATGAGAAAATGAAAAGCTTCACACACATGAAAAATTGAATAATTGAACATAGTTTCTTCACTGAGGTTGTCTCGGAAGAGTCTGAGGGGATCTATGTTTCTTTATACAGGTTACTTGATGATGATGCAGCAACACAGATAATTGTTTTGTTAACTGTGTGGTTTTGATTTAGGGTTTTCCAGAACTGTCATAATTTGGTTCTATACAAGAGAAATACGATTCAACATCTTATTAAATCGATTCAATAATTTAGTGAATTTTATTTATTTTACTTCATATTTTTCTACATGACATTATTAATTAAAAGTTAGTTAGTACAATTAAATTTGGCTTAAATTAAATTATTTTTTATAATTACCTCTAATTTTAGTGAGTCATTCTTTATTTGTTTTTCAAATGTCATTATCCGTTTTATTTCCTTCGGTAGATCTCATTGTTTATAAATTTGGGACTCTACTCTTTATTGAATACGGACAAGTTTTTAAAGTGATTTTTTAAAGGCGGGATACACTTTAAGAAAAAATTTAAATAACAGTAAATTTTGGAGAAAAAAATAATTTCTAAACTGATTTGAATGAACACTCTAATTTTATTATTTATGCCACTTTAGTTTTTTTTTATAGTTTAAATACCTTATTTTAGTTCAAAATAATAATCAAATAAATCAAATTAGACTATCTGAACCAAATCAATTCAGCTAAAAAAAAATCAATTTAACAAAAATCAACAATAAAACATATCATAACAATCTTAACTGAAAAAAAATTCACTTTGAGCCCTTAAACTCCATTCACAATTTTGAAAAAAAATATAAATAAATAAATTTGGAACTAACATATATTGAAGAAAATGATTCTTGGTGAAAGGGATAGGTGCATCAATTTTTTGTTATAGAATGAGAGACATTGAGCTGAAAAAAAAAACAAACAAAAACTATTATGTTAAGCTGTTATGGGTTTTTTGTGTTCATTATGACTGATTGTGATATAAATGGGATGTGAAATTGTTGAAGAGTGCAAAATTGAGAGGTTGAAAGAACATATAGGTTGGGTATGATATTCTGTTTAAATTATTTATGTTTGATTTAGTTTGGAAATGATAAGTTTGGTTCTCAATGACTATTTTCAAGAGAAAATACTACTCTTTATGTAGTCGAAGTGTATTGAAGAGGGATTACAGGAGTGAGATTATCGTGACTCAACTAGTATTTCGTTAGGGATGACAAATGAACCTGTTCTGGTAGGTATAGTCCGAACCGTCCCTGTTTGATGGGAAATCGTCGCATTGACTAAATATGAGTATGAGAAATATCGGGTTTTTTCCATTGAGTATGGGAAATGGGAACGAGGATGGGGATGTACATATCCACCTTATTCCCATACCCGCCATAATACTCATATTTGCTCTATCCTCGTCTCCGTTTAAATTATCAAAATACTAATAGTCTATTAAGTAACACACATACACACACACACACAAATATTTCTATTTTTTATTTCTTCTAATTTAATTTAAATTAGAGTATAGCGGATACGGATATCCACGGATACAGATACTATGATACCCGTCCTGTTAACATGCGGGTATAAAAAATATTCGTATCCGTTACTCGCGGGTATCTATTTACAATATCCACCTTCTATCTGTTACGAGTTTTATTCGCAGATACCCGTGGGTACGAAATTTTTTGACATTCCTAACTGTCAATTATTTGTTTTTTGAAAAGGACCTTATTAAAATATTTTTTCAAAAATTAGAACATAATTGACACATTTTTAAAAGTGAGTATCAAACTAACACATCCGAATAAAAGTGGGTAATAAGAGATTAAAAAAACATTTTAGGTGATTTAAAATTTTAAAAATATTGAATAACTAAAAAACAATTTTGTGAAATTGATTAAAAAAAAGTATGAAGACCGAAGAAATCACGTATATAACTGTTAATTACATGTTTTATACGATAACTTCAATTTCGTACTTTCATATTAAAATATGTAATCACATGTTTAAATTTTGATAACACTTTAATATAAAATTTATGGATAGAAAGACTAAAATATTTTTTAGATAAGTAAAATTACAAAAATGATATAATATAAAATAAAAGAAACAGGGTAGTTAGTTAACTTGGAGATGAATTGAACAAAGGATTTTTGGGGCGGTGGAATATAGGCATAATGTTGGTGCCAAATTCCACAAAACGAGGATCCCCATTTTTTAAATTATCCCGAAATTTAGAGAATCTAAATACCTCATTTCTCTTCACCATCAAACCTTTTTCAAAGTGCACTTCCTTATCACTTTCACTCTACGTTTTCCATCACTAGATACTATATGTATTCATAAAGACAACTTTAGAGGTTCTATTTATTATAAAAACAATTATAACAATTAAACTAACTAAAAATTTTCGTAAGAATTATTTTCTATTATAATTTTTTTATAAAATGAAGCTGTGAAGTTTAATTGAGATAAGAATAACCTTATAAGATTATATATTATCTTTTATTATATTACAATCATGTTATTTGAGATTTTTTTTTTTGTGTGGATTACAAATAAAGAATGCATATGTGTATATATTTTCTTATTTATAATATTTTTTGATGGAATTTTACGTATATAAGCATAGTTTATATACTTGTGTATTGTCTTAACTCCCTTTCTTCACTTAGTCGTGTTATTACTTATTTAATGAAAGTTTTTGTCTAAGATCATGTTAGAGTCATTATATCAAATATGAAATAATTTTTTTTATAAAACTTTATGTAAATGAAAATTATTTTATTTGTAAAACTTTATGTCAATGAAAAATATTTTATTTGTAAAACTTCATGTCAATGAATTTTTTTTTAAGAATAAAAAAATAAAACATTAATATATTTAAGAATAAAAAAAAGAAATATGAATATGAATATATTATAAGAATGAGCAAACCGTAGTTTTTTCTTAGATTAAAATTAAAGCCTTAATTCGATGATAACGAATGATAATTTTATGTCAATTTATCCTGTTTGAATTACATAAATGAAGTTTTATTCTTATAACAAAATAATATGAAATATATAAATATTTTTATTTAAATTTTATCCTTTTTATGCTCTCTTAACTAGATCCCACTTAGAAAAATATTTTTCTTTTATAATGTCAGTTTTCATAATTGTGGATGCGTGAAAGATTTAAATATACAATTTTGATACATGATCATCCATTTCATCACCATATGAAAAAATCATATTGTAACACTATACAAAATAAAGTAAGAAGATGTTTTATAAGAAAATAATAATCAAATAGTGAGAAAAGGTAGTGCATAAAGGAAAAAAAAAAATTGTTATCAAAATGTTTTGATGCTTTTCACCATCACAACGAAACTAATTTTGTTGGTGTTGGCGAATACTATCAATATAGTGTATAAAACTTATCATGGAAGCATAATTTTCGTTGACAAAACTATGCTCAAATGAGTTTTTAATATTCATTTTGTTATAAGAAGAAAATAAAAAGTGAAATGAAAATAACACGAGTAATATGGTGAAAAAAAAATGAAAATTGAGTAAAAACAATATAACATTTTTTTGGCTAAACTCTACTTTTTCTGATTTTCATGTGTTCAATAATATCTAAAAAGAAAAAAAGTTCAGCTTTCTTGTGTGCAGTTTCGGAGTGCACGTGCATAGTTTCCCTTTCATCGCCCATAATTTTTTCCAACCTTTTTGTTTTTTATTCATAAATAGACAACCACTTGATTTTATTAGCCTGCAAATTATTAATGGAGTATGTTAGTGTATAACAAATGTTACAAAGTACAAACTTAGTAGTTTCTCACAGTAGTGTATATAACAATTTGCTATGATAGAAACTCACTGGTTTTTCAATTAGTTGAAAAAAATTGGGACTAATTTTAATTTTAAAGTCTTGTTAGATATCAACATTCTGGTACGTGAGAACCCAGAACAATATATGTTTAGAAGTTTAAGTTATAAAAACATTATATAAAAAAGAAGTTAGACTTCTCATTTCTTAAAACAACAACCATCTCTTAAACTATTTTCCTATTTTTTTTCTTTACTTTACTTTACTTATCTCTTCAATTCAATTTGCTTGATTATTTTTCATTTTTCTGAAGATTAAAAACCGTAGAAGTACTTCTTTTGACAATGACGAATACTATGAAAGTTCCCGATCAATTTTTTTTATTTAGGTAAGTCAATTTTTCCATTCCTTTGAGCTTCAATCTGATATGAGTGCATGTGACTTCTCTTGGTTGCACATAATGTTTTTATGCACAAATTAGAGTTTATATGGTCCTATTAGTTGAAATGTATGACCAATGGTCAAATGGACCTCTAAATTGTGGACTGTACTAAAACTATTATAGTAGGTCATCAAACCGATAATCAAAGGTAAACATTTAAAATGTTTTAAATTGAAATTGAGAGTTTATAACCTACAAAATATTGAAATCATTTGGGAGTCTAATTCAACGTAACTTTGTGGTTTTGGTTTTTATGCTCTATGTTGTTTTTGGTACAAACATGTTTTTGTTTTTGGTGTATTGTATGATTGTATGGGGATGAAGCCTTTGAATTGTTAGCATGTAAGAAATTGTTGAATAAAATTTATGTGATGTGTTTTGAGAACATGTTAAGACATAATTGAAATGGTATTGAGAGGGTTGAGGCTTTAGGCTAGAATTAAATATAAAAAGAGATGTATAGAAGAATTCCTTATGGAAGCTAATTTCCCTATAAATTTAATATGGTGCTGTTGAAAGAAAAAAAATGTTTATTTTCCTTATGTATAGAACACTTGTCTTTATTTTTCTTTTGGAAAACTATGTCAAACCTATTTCTCATATTTTGAAATACTTTTAGATGTTTAAAAAATGTTATTTTGAAATACAATCTTAAAGGAATGTAATAGTCTTTAAATTTTATCTACATAGACATGTATAACATTTTGAGTATTGATGTTATCAAGTAATGACTATAAATTGTTGACTTCATAGTTTTTTATGTTACATGTCCTTGATCATCACTAACCATAAGTCGGCACTTTTTTTAAAAAAAATAGAACTATGGGTAAAAGCTAATTTATTTTTTATATATATTTCTACCATGTTCAATAGTCTCATATAGGTTAGATGTTGATGTCTATAACAGTTTAAATACCCATCTATCATTCCATTCTATGAGATGTCTTTTAAAGATAAAATGATAACAAAGCACACGTTCTAAAACATACGATGTCTTAGATATATCAAGAAAATTAATAACATTATTTTTATAATTTAAATTTATAAATAGTTTCTTTTTTGTTCTTACATATGTTTTTTTCTCTCTAGCTTTTGGTTGTTAAGTTAAATGTAAGTGTCGCATTTATTGATTGTACCTTTTTAAGAAAATTCGCACACCCTTCTTTTAATTTACACTATCTCTATATATTTTGTTTCATAAAAAAAAGGACAAGAAAAATTCTAATTGAATTTTCCGTCTATATTCTTTTTTTCCATTAGAAAAAGAAGAGCATGAGAGTAACATCGTAGAAAAAGACAAGATGTTAACACATTAACTCTTTTTGTTGATGTAAGTGTATATTTTCATATAATGTGGTCCAAATCCAAGCTCCTCATTCCCCGATATCTAAAGGCTAAAAAATGTGTTGAATTGTAGATTTTTGTCTTCATATGTACAAAAGATAAATCTTTTGGCATGTTTAAGTATTAATTTCGTCCCTTTTGGATAATCTCTTTACGTATGATTTGTTCTTACTTTCTATTCACTTTTTAATTTATTCACCTTTGCTTTATTCCCTTTTAGGATAGCTTAAATAATGATACATAATTTGCAAGTCAATTTAGATATATGTTTGTGATGTACCTTAAAACAAGATAATTATCAGTTAATAAAACTCCTCCAACTGATAACTATTTATTCTTTTCATTTTCAATATTTAAAAACATTATTTGATATCTACAACTCTACACAGAAAAGAAAATTAATTCATAACTAAATTAAATGACTAGCATATATAATATAATTACTTAATTAGTCGGATAATGCTCACTTTTGTTCAGATGTGTCAGTTTGGTACCCGTTTTTAAAAATGTGTCAATCTAGTCCCAACTTTTGAAAAAGTGTTTTAATCAGGTTTCTTACAGACAAAAATTACTAAAGTTGTTAACTTAATTCATAACTTTTACCACTAAATTTTAATATAAATATCAATACTTAATTTTGTAAGTCATTGTAGTCATTTTAAATATCAGTATAATTAACGGTAGTAATAATTTTTTGCTGAAAAAGGACCAATTAAGACATTTCTTAAAAAGTTAGGATTTAGTTGATACCTTTTTAAAAGCAGGTAACAAACTGACACATTTAAATGAAAGTGATACCATCCGACTACTAATTTAACCTAATATAATATACACGAGTGTAAGAATGATCGAGCCTTTTCAGGTTTAATAGTGGTGACACGTGTTTATGCAACAATACCCCAATTATTGGTCAAAGATTATTCAATATCATGATCTTTCTAATTTCTTTGTTTATTCAAAACCATGATCTTTGTGATTAGTAGATATTAAAAAAAACGTAGGAAGAGATTGGTCAAAAGAAAAAAAGATTCATAAACCATAACCCGAAACAGTGTGAGTTAGTGAGTGAGTAAAGAAAGTTATCATGATCATAAGTCAAACTCAAAAGCAAAAAAAATGAAAAAAAGAACTAGGTGGTGTGTTCGAAAAAAGAGAAGCTAGCAATGAAAACGAGGTGTAAATGTTTGTTATTAGTTGCTTTAGAGAAGTTTGTTTATAATAAAGATGCTGATAGCACAATGAATATGCATTGAAAAAATTGAATTAATGTGGGTTATGAAGAAGATGTAGAGCATATAAATAAGAGCCGACAAGGGTGCTTGTGGCGCATAGCATTAATTGGTTAAACAACTTGACATGATAAGCTGCGTTTGGCATATTAGCCCACTAATTCAATTAATGGGAACTCTAGGTCGTAGCTTCATAGTTCTACAAGTGTGTTCAGTAACTATCCCTATTGCACATTATCAAACTTCCAAACATTGTTCTTGACTTTTCGAAAACGATTGTTTAGGGTACTAGCCTATGAACTTCTCCAACTTTCTGTTACTTAATTTAATCGATTCGTTTACAACTTTGTCCAACTAAAGCACAACAAGAAGAAGATGCATGCTTCATGCTTTTCTAAATTATTCTTCATTCTCCTCTTGCTCGTCAAAAAGGAATTCTAACAAAATCATCACCACCTCTAAAACATTGTATCGGATGATATTATTTGTACGATAATTTGTTAAGATTATAAAACTGGATTGTAAAGTGAAGTTTGCATCTACTTATATACTGTAAACTCGTTTTATCTTTAGTCGATATAGAATCTTCAATACCTTTTATGTCGAAACATATATATTTTGAGTGTGAGACTATACATTAGTAGGTGATAATGGTGGTCCCATAACGATAACAATATAGACACAACAAATAACAAATTTTTTTACATAAGATTTATAATTTGTTAGGATAAAGGACAGGTGAAAGGGTACAAATATTTTTAATGATATGAATGGTACAACTGGATACAACTTAATGAGAATCATAGTGCAATCGAGAGAAATGTCAAATGTTTGTCATGGATGAATTATGGGTATGTTTATTTTCTTTTTGGTTTGTGAAAGAAAAAGCATGGAATAGTGGTAAGTGGTTGACGTGATGAAGATCTTCAAATCTTAATCTTCTTTTATACTCTCACTTTCTTCACTACAGCGAAAATCAATTCGTAGCGTAAGTGTATGTGTAAGGTCATTTCAATACCTAAAGTGCTCTCACACAACAGTTATAAGGGTTTTATGTTGCCCTAATAATCTCTATACACTCTAGTTTTCTTGCAAACACCCTAACCAAGAGCCTTTTTTTTTCATTCTTTCGGTTTAAATATCATCTTCATTCTTCAACAATTATAAAAAAAATTGTTTTTTTTGAAATTAAATTATAAAATAATTTTTTTTTTTATTTTATATGAAAGTTACATACGAAGAGTTCGTATAAAAATATAGCATATTTGAGGGCAGAGTCCATTCATGGGTCTAATTTTAGGGTCAATCGTACAATGATATACGAAGAATATAGCAGATCATTAAGCATTGTCTTCATTTCTATGTTATTAACCACTCATGGTGGAACACTCATATGTGAGGGTTCAAAAATCCTTGGTTAGACCTTTTTTGTCAATCACGTATGCGTTAATTTTTTTGGGTTAAATATGTTGTTGGTCTCCCAAAATTTAGTAAAATTTGAAATTAGTCCCTCATCGAAATTTTTGACCAATTTAGTCATTTATCTTTAATGCGTGAATTTAGTACTTTTAATATATTTTTGTTAAGTTTATTTGAAGTTTCAAACGCATATTTTATGATAATATCTGAGTTAACATTTAAGAGAAAATATGTCAAACCATGTAAACAATTTAAATTTTATCATGAAATGCGCTTGAAACGTTAGATAAACTTAACAAAATTGGGTTAAAGTGACTAAATCCATACATTTCTAAAGATGAACGACTAAATTGGTCAAAAGTTTCGAAGAGGGACCAATTTTAAATTTCACTGAAACTTTAGGGACAAAAACATATTTAATCCTAATTTTTTCACATCCTTTAAATTGTGTTGTTCATTTTCTCTTGTTTCAAAATAAATAAATATTCCAAAATATTAAAATTCCCATTAGGAAATAAAAGAGACGGGTCCAAAATAAATTGAAGGGTAAATGGTACCAAAGAAATTAAATTGAAGAATCACCTTGGTAAGATTCAGGCCTCATTTGAGGGCAGAGTCCGAATTTGTATGAAAGGTACCTAAATTTGGGCCCAAAGGCTACTATGGGCCATTAATTTCACCATTTGCAACTTCTATTTATACTCCAAACACATGCAAGAGATTACTTTTTGCAATCCATGGTTTCTTCCTGGACCTCTATGAGGGTGTTGGAAAAGTCTAAGTGTCCATTTGTTTGAATCATATTTAAACTACTTAAAATTACATTTTTTAAATGTCAGTAAGCATATTTTTCCGTCGTTATTTTATATTTTTTAACGTATTTATCGGATACGAATGAGTTTATATAGTGTAATATCGTTTTGTTAAGGATTAAATTAGTGTAACATGTGTAAACGATTATACATAAATGGTAATGTGTCATGATGAGAAAACGTCTCAGTAAATTTAATATAAAAAATAAATTACTAATGTTTCACTAAAAATATAGGGACATTTTTTTTTTCATTTTAACAAGAGTGATAACTTTCATTTAAAAAAACATGATTTAAAATAAAATTAGTTGATGAAATTTAGGACGACTAAAATGAATTACAGAGAAATTAGAACGATTTTATCATCACGTGAAATATGAAAAAGCTTTTATTAGAACAATACTTGAAATGCTAATACAACTCTTTAAGTATGGGGATAAATACTTTTTAGATATGATAATTTTATCATATAAATCAAATCATTTATTATATTTTCGATGAATCAAAATAATATAAAATGAAAATAAAATATAATTTAATTTGAAAATAAATAGTATAGTTATAAAAATGAAAATTTTAAAAAAATACGGCTGACTAAAAATTAAATTGAAAAATACTTATTTTTAATTTCAAGATAATAAAATACGGATCATACTAAGTTTCTGCGGAACTATAACTATTACATCGTAAGTTCAAAACCAATGTAATATAAGTTTTTTTTTTTTTTAATAAATCAACTAAATTTGGAACAATGTGAAGTTATAATCGTCAATCAGAAACATTATAGTGCACCATAAAACTAATTTTCGGTTTATATATCCACACAAATACCAAAACTTATCTAAAAACAAAGTGAACACTTAAATCAATTAAAAACCATAGTATCCATAACTATTAATTCAAAATAAACTAGCTACAACACAATTTCTAAATACCACAAAAAATTCTAAATCATAATAATTACTAATTTCTAATTAGTAAATACTTGGCCCACTTTTAACGAATTTCTTCAACTATGTCAATGTCCAATAAATCTTCTTTTGAGAATATTTAAAATACAAAATAAGTATTAGTTTTCGTAATACATATATGAAACATCTAATTTATTTAACTATTTAAATTGATTTAATACCTCGTCCTAAAAATCAACAATACTAACACAAATGATCCACATTCAATGCTTGACATAATAATCTCATTCATAACTTTCATGTTGTCTAGTGTTCTAATATATGAAATTCAACATAGTTAATTGATTAGAAAAGCGAAACAAAAATATTATAATAATTTGATTGAAGTACTAAATACCTTAGGAGTAATCCAACATAGATTATGTGAAGATGGAGTGGATTGACCGTCTAAGACAATGCATTATATTAAGCTAAAATTACAATGCACGTTTGAATTAAAAGATACCATTCTACCACAACTTTCATATTTGCAGTTGTCTTTTTATATAATGAACAAAACCATACCACTATATTATAAGTGGGACAAATAAGCATCAATTGTCAATAAGACCTAACATATTATATATATAACATGTAAATTTAGTAATTTTTAGATATGCCTTGAAAAAATGCGCCATGTAAATTTTCTTTAAAGAGATTATTGAATCTATCGGTGAATGTAGATATTATATTCCATCTCTTTATTTCCAAACTTTTGTGTTGACCGAGGCTCGATGAAACCATAAATTTAAGCATTCCCTATGTTGATAATAAATTCATTCACATACTCATGTTGTCATGTAAATATTAGTCACAATAGTTGTTGCCATGAAATATAAGTTAAATAAATAATATGAAAAAAAATCAAAATGTACTCACATCATCAATAATTGAATGACTACGATGTTCAATATCTGATTATCCTAAATGCTTTTAAAGGGATAATGATATTTTGACCCTTTTTTTTAGTCACTTTTAACTCGTCATTCTACAAATATTTAATAAAAATGTCAAATTTATTAAGAATATCATTATAAGTTGTATACAAAAATTAAATTGAGTGTCAATTTAAAAATGGACAATATTGCTTCATTTGTAAAAAAATTGAGACTAAATTGAAACTAAAAAAAAATTATAGGGACCAAATTGTATCATTTTGACATGTGACACAACTATGAAGTGATATATGTAAAAAATTAAAAAAAAAATTAAAAGAAATTGAAAAATATAAAAAAATAAAAAAAAAAACAGAAATTGACACGTGACGTTGACTTTAACATCGTCTGATCAAAATTAATGGCAAGGACCAAATTGAATCATTTTTAAGAAAATGAGAACCAAATTGAGACAACGAAAAAACTTGAGGATCAAATTGATATTACTTAACAAATAGAGAACCAAAAGAGTAATTTAACCAAAATAGAAATTATATATATAAGATTTCTTAATTAATTGTGAATATTTTAATAATTTAAACGAAAACGGGTATTATGACGGAGATATGTACATCCTCATACCCATCCTCATAATAATCAATTGAAAAAATCGAAAATTCTTCATCCCATACCTAGTCAATACCAAAATTCCCGTCAAAACATAAACAAATTCAAACAATATCCATAAAAACGGATTTGTTTATAATCTCTATTTTATACACATTCCTAACATTCCTAAATTCAATACGTTCACCACTTACAATAATCTCCTTGATAAACATCATGTCAACATTCTATTATCAACCTCAAATCACATCAATTTACGGTTCACAAATCATCATTCATAATTACATTTTTTATATAACAATTTTTGTAATAATATCAAACAAACCAATTAAAGATAATTAAATATTTTCTACACATGCACACACACAACAACAACTATATTCATTTAACTAAAGAAACACCTTTTAAAATAGGTTTTATTCGACATTTTAACTTAATTAAAAAAATTTCACCTAAGGAAATACCTTCCTTGCTCCAAGAAAAATTTGAATCGTATATAATCTTTTTCTTTTGAGAGATTTTTACTTAATAAAAATCACCCCTGATTCACCATTTAAATCTCATAACTCTAATGTTAATATAGTTTTACGTTTCAAAAACGTCATTATGACCAAATCAAACACACACAATTCATATTTTTTTTAGCGTAAGGTGCTATCAAATTTTAATTAACTTCCCTTAAAATTCTAGATAATTGAACAAGTTTTGCACTATAAAAAATCTTTAAATAATAATTAATGTTAAAAATAAAAAATAATTAATCACTATTGTAATTAATTTAGATACCAAGTTTATAAATTAAAACTATTAGTATCTAAAATAGTCTTTATCATGAATAAAAAAAAGTTATAACTAGTTTATGAATTAAACTCTAAATTGATCATTAACATTAGTTACCGATGCTTTGACTATCAAATAAATTATTATCTAAATTTTTCTATCTTATTTTTAGCCTTTAAATTGATTGTTATTTAAATTTTTTTTATAGTATTTATTTAATAAAAGTTGTCCAAACTTATTCCTAGAAAATCCTAATCAATCAAATCAAAGGTACTACTATAATCTTAATAAGGGATTCATTTTGTTAATAAAACAACATGCAAACAACATTGTTAGGCATGTAACCAGGGATGACAAGAATATTTGTATCTGTGGGTATTCTTAGATAAAATCTGCGACGTATAGTTAGTATCCACAAATATTTATAAACGGATCGAGTGTGGGTATCATACTATCTGTACCATGAGTATCTATTACATGCAAAAAAATTAAAATTAATATATATTTCATTAAGTTAAACTTAATTAAAGTTAAAATTTAATTTATATTTTATTATATTAATTTCAATTTTAATTAAAATTAAAATTATATTTTATTTCATATTTTTTGAAATTTTAATTAAATTTTATTTTAAAATATTTTAAAATATTTTTCCTTAAATATTTGTGGACATTTTTTAAACGGGTATCCGTACGGGTAACAGGTGAATTTTTTTGTTACAGATCTGGTTACGAATAGACACTATCTATACTTGACCCGACCCAACCCAACCCATTATCATCCTACATTCAACCAATCCAAAACTCCAAAAAAAGAAAAAACAAATAAAAATTTATTCCATACAAAATTATGATTTATAAACTATGTTCTCCTCTTGGCTGGCATCATTATGGAAAACTTGGATTAAAAAAAAAAAAGAAGGTATAATTACTGATTTGATTTCCTAATTTTTTGGTTTAGTTTAATTTTGTCTCCTTATTATTCGTTGGTTCAATTTAGTACTCCTATTATTTAGAATGGTTCAATTTGGTCTTCTCCGTTAAGTTAGAGTTAAAACCGTATTCGTACAAGACATGTGTCAAGCTGTAAAATTTTTATTTTTTTTAAAACGATGTATAAATTTGAAGATTTAAGTGTAGTGATTTGATGTATAAATTCAAAATAATTATTTTAACACACACACACACACACACACACACACACACACACACACACACACACACACATATATATATATATATATATATATATATATATATATATATATATATATAAAATTTATAATTATACTTATTTACTAATTTGGTCTCAAATTGAAAAAGGACAAAATTGGATCGTTTTAAAGAATTGAGGTACTAAATTGAACTAACATGTTATGATTGTAAATTGCCATGTGGTAAAGCAGTAACTTAACATGTGGCAGTTTATTAATTGTTGAAAAAAAAATTTTAAAAAATTAAAAGAAATTAAAAATTTTACGGCTTGACACATGTCCTTAACGGATACAGTGTTAACTCCAACTTAACAAAGATGATCAAATTGAACCATCTTAAATAATTAGGGTACTAAATTAAACTAACCAATAATAAAGGAACAAAATTGAACTAAACCAAAAAATTAAGAGACCAAATCAATAATTATAAAAAAAGAACCAATGTATAAAAAATCTAGAAAGAAAACACTGAAAAGATTGTTAGGGAAATAGTATTTTTTATTAAATAAAATTTAAATTGATAAATATTCTATTAATAAATTTTTCAACTTTAGCGAACAAAATATTTAAACTTTCATCTTATTTAAGTCACTTATGCTCTTAAATAAATTTAACTCAATTCTTATAAAAGGTGATGAAATTTGCAAAACATGGTCAAAAAAATTTAGTATAAAATATAGAATTTATTGTCAAAAAAATATATTCTTTCTCTTAATATAAGCAACCTCTCTTCTTATTATAGTTGTAATTTTTTCTATTACTTTTCATCCAACACTAATAATTTATACTTTATTTTCTTTATTTGTCAAATTTGGAATGTAGTGAAGAGGGTCATGCAAAGAAAAATGTGGTATCTTTTTATGGTGAGATTCATGGGATTTGTTTTTGTTGTTTAAGAAAAAGAGATGAAAACCTCTATGCACAGTTTGGGCTTATTACATTAAATGCTTCTTCTAATTGTGTAAATAATTCACAAGCCTTCCAAAAATTGATTGCTTGAGTTGCCAACTATTTCCAACTTTTATTTTACTTATATAACAAGTTTCCAACTTCCAACCCACTCAAAACCACAACACTTTATCAAAATCCCTTTTTTTCTCACCAAAACTCAACATCAAAGGTGCTAAACCCCATTATACTTCTTTTTTTTTCAATCATATTAGAGTTGAAGGATAGATTTAAAATGTCTTTGGTCTAAATATTCCTTTTTGATTTGTGGCTAACGTTATAATGAAATTTTAATTTTATTTTACTTTAACATGTATTATAGTTGTATTTTTTTTTAAATATTAATTTAAGAGTACTTTAACAATTTTTTAAATTATTAAATTAATATTTATTGTTTATTTTACTATATTAATCAAATTATTTTAAAAAAAATCACTCATTTCTTATTGATTTCTATATTCTTTCTCTTAATATAAGCAACCTCTCTTCTTATTATGTTTATTTTTCTTTTCTTCCTTTTTTATTTCACTTTCCACCCTTAATCTAAAGAGATATAGGTTAAAATAAACAAAATACACCACTTAATTGCTCAAAACAATAAATAGCAAATCATAATTCGTACTTTTTTAAATATAAAGCTACTTATCCTTTTTCATTTATATTCCTAATAATACTAATCACAGGCACTAAAAACTATAAATAAGTTATTGATAATAATGTTAATTTTGTGAAGTTTCACAATTCAAAACACAAATGGGACAATTTGCTAACATGATTTTACCATTGGCATATAGTTATTCCTTATACAAGTGAAAGAATGTCCGATAAGAAAATCAATTCCATGAATAAGTATAATTTTCTTTTTCATATTTAAAGATTTTATATCATTTAATAATCAAGACAACAACGGTTTTTAAATGTCATCTATTCTTCAACTACCAATACACCTTTTAAATACAAAACCATGCAGAACTCAACAAGTTTAATATTATTTTAGAAGATTAGAATTTACATCCAAAAGTTTTGTAGTGGGGTGATGACCATAAACCATTCTTTTTAAAACATTTATTTTGTTCTTTTGAGATCTTAAGGGTACAAATAAGAGCCACTGAGTTTCAGAAATTTGGGAATCTTCTCTTTACCACATGTAATATATGAAGGGGCACTCAAGAAAAAGTATAAATGTTATATCAAAAGACAAAATCAATGAAGATTATGACAATAGATTTTGCACTGTTGGAAAATGGAATAGCATCACCTCCCAAATTGAAGGGTACCTAGTACCTACAATGGTTACATTTGACCAACATTTGGTGGGTGTGTCCACAAACAAGAAATTGTAGATGAAAATCAAACTATGAAATTTACAAGTACATGGCATAGTAGTTTTGATCTTGGACCAAAAATAATGAGAAGGGGCCCATAAGTTTGATTCCAAATTGAAACCACATCATGGAAAGGTCACTTGTCCTACAACTTCCCATGCCATGTGGAAATTGGATGGCAACATCTATAATTACTACCATGATGGCCACTTGATGAGTCATTCAAGTTTGAACATAAATTAAACTGAACTCACAGTAAAAGTTTGGAAATTTTGCATCACAAGGGACCCAAAAATTGATTGCAAAATTGGAACCAGCTTAGAGATACTACTAATCATCTTCCATTGGGCTTGGTTTGTCTAATTTTAAGTGGTGGACAACAATGATAGTGTGTATTATGATTTATGAGGGAACAACAACAATCCAACTTACTTTTCCGAAAAATTGAATTCATTTAACACTAGATAGGTTAAATTGGGAAGAATCAAGTTCATGCTACCATGAATTTAAATTGTGTAATTGATGGATAGACATGTTAATAAGAAATTTGTGAATGTAAAATGTAAATACATATTGTGTGTAAGGTAACTATGAATATTTTATACTTCTTAGTCTTTATACGATCAATTTTTCATTTCTATTCAACGTGAGACTATTTGTCTCAAAACCTTATCAAGAAAACTTTCGATATAAAAATTCTCACCTCTAGAATTCTTCACTCATGTTATACCTCATCTGAGTTGGTTGTTGAGACAAACTTTTGTCTTTGATACTACTGATGAGTCTTTTCAAGGAGATTCAATAAAGATATATAACACCAATGAAACATGAGTTTAATCCACATAAAGAACTAACACCATTTTCAATAAAAAATTTTCAAATAATAAGTTTATGAATCTTCGTCCTTGTATGATACTCAATTCTTTTTAATTATAGGTTTTTATCCTTATATGATAATTAACTTTTCTTCTTTATCTTTAACGAAGGTGAAACTTAAACTTATATTTGTATTTTCAAGAATTTGTAGGACTTTCTTTTTATACAATACTCGATGTGGGATTTTTCACTCATATTTAAACATATGTTACCCAATTTTATTATTTTATTGAATGCTAAACTTTCAACTCCTGTTTAGATTTCTAAGATTAAATATGATACAAGATTTGATTTTTGAATTTACTTTTCTTTGACCAAGTTAATTAAATGGGTTTGTTGTTTGATACCAATGGCCACAAATAAAGGTTCACTAAAAGAAGCTGTGAATTGCGATATCATTCAGTGTAACAGGCAATGTTGATGGCAAATACAAATATAAGTGGCTACGGAGGTAATAAATAAAAAGCATAGAAAGATTCCAAAAGGGGACTGACTTAAAAGCGATAACAATTTTGTTTTCTTGCTTGAAGAAGAGGCAAACCAAAAGCTTCAATGGATTATCTACCTGCTATCATTGTATGCATATCTGAGAAGGAGATCACTGCCATTTTTTGTATCATTCATCAACATTGTTTCAAGAATTTTGGGTTATCTATAAAGCCAGCTATAGAAAGAGAAATGACTCTTGGACACAAGTTCAAGCTAAGTTTTCACTGCTACTTTTTTTTTTCTCACTATAAAATACAGAACTTCACTTCTTAGAGGTCACTAATCACTCTAATTTCAAAAGTTGAATTGGCCCCTAGAAATTATGAAAAGAAGACACATGATAGGGATCAATTAACAACTAAGATGTGAACAGTGCAGCATGGCTACATACACGGCCAAGATTATTTTTAGCTCTGAAATCAAAATCATGGTATTTGGAAACTTTAAGAAATATAATTACAGAACAAGAAAACAGAGTGGTTTGGGTGAGAGAGTTAGGAATTTGAAACAGTGATGAATTCTTCTTATCACAAGTCCTGGTAACAAATTTCCAATTATTTCAAAGTGCAAACGTGTTTAATATCTTGGAGGCCAAAGCATGTGTTAAATAATATTTTATTCAAGTACTTAAAGGATTATTTAACTGGTTCATTAAGAAGATATAGAATTAATTTTTGGAAGCAAAGTGGGGTTTGAGTCTCCTAAGTGGATCCAGAGATTCAATAAAAGCCTCCTACCATCAAAAGTCAAGCACGAATGAAAAAGTAAAGAGTGGGTGCCCATGTTTTAAAGTTTATATTGACTCTTTCACATTCATATCCTTTGTATTTCAATCAGATATCTTCTGTGGACACTATTTAGTACTGAATTTTAAATTCCCTAAAATGTCATATTTGGTGAAAGACAAAATGGAAATCTCAAATTCAATTTGAGCATATTATAAACCAAGTACAACTTAATAGTAGAGAAAAAGAATGAGATAATGAAATTAGGTTAGGCCATGAAAACTTCCTTCCATTGTAAACCAGTAGAAGAAAAAGAGGGTAAAAAAAATACAGTTAGGTCAGGTCTATCCAGGTTAGTGTTAGATTGAGATTCAAGAAAAAGTTAGAAAATTAGGTTAAGGTTGAGATTCAATAAACCAAAGAGAAGTTTTTTAATGACCACAGTTCTGTTCTATTTTTTGTTTTTTTGTTTTTTTAATGAGTTTCTATATTGCAACTTTTGATGGTTTTAAAATAGAAAAGTAAGAAGCAAATGGATAATGAAAAGATGATGTGATGATAACAGGTCTTAGTTCTCAATCATCAACTATTTAAAACAATGGTCAGAGACTAAGTTCTCCACTAGTTTTCTATAGAGCCCTTTGGACCCTCTTCACCAAAATCTATCAAATCCTGAATCTGGTGAGAATGAAGCTTTGTTGGCAAGCATCCATCCATGGTTCTTAAAGAAGAACATGGGGAGAAAGGAGTGTGAGAGGGTCCTTACCCTTCACACTCCCCCACTTTCAACAGTTTGCTTGTGCTTAGCTTTGGCTTCTCTGATCATCATTCTGTGAGTGGCAGGAGCAGATATGCATTCTCCAAAGGAGGAGAGGCTTTGGCTACACTCAGGCAAACCGGCAAGTCACAAAAAGGCAATGGACTCCATTGGGGTCTCTATGGCTGTGTATTGCTCATTATGTAGTTCTTCTTTGCTGTAGAATGTAATAAACAAAGTTGACCTTCCTTTCAGAAGGTACCAACTTTTGCTGTCCCAATTGCTCAATTTGCAGCTGATTAGATTTCCTTTCTCTCTTCAGTTTCTGCAGATGAGTAGGTAGAGATAGTTGTCATCACTTCACTCCATTTCTGTCCCCTCCCATTCTGTGTGTTTCCTTTTCCATGCTTGTTTGTGTTGTTAGTTATCACCTTATCAGAAATAAAACAAGAGTACAATTCTAGTTCCTCAAAGTTTAGGATTGTATTTTATTGAACTTTACTAGAAAAGCTTCATAGTACTTTTTCTTATGATAATGTCCCATGACCCCTCACCTCACCCTTTTTCCCTTTATACTGCTGCATTTTCTGCTGTTTCTAATATTTGTTGTTCAAGGGACTCAACTCAATGGTAACTAGCTTATCCTTCTTTATATAAAAAAAAGGCTTCCCTAACAAACAGATATTTATGTCCCAAAAGTACTAGAAAAGAAAAATAAATCTTGGTAGGAATGGTTTACACAGACACCTGATACATACAAGTGAGTAATGTCAAGAGTAAATATATTTGTATGATTGATTAAAAATTGTTGAAGTTTAAGTCAATGGTAGAAATCATTTCAATTCAACCAAGTCCACGTTTCTTGTTATGTATCCCTCGCATTTATTGTTATACGTTTACAAGCGAAATTTTGGTGGTTCAATAGGGGAACAAATTTGATCCTTCTATTTCTTTAACTAGTCAAAGCGAATGAAATGAAGCTTTCTTCAATCTACAAATTTTACAGCTTTCGTGGTTTTCACTATGACAATTGTGCAAGTGAATGATATACATGTGTTGAAGAATATGTATAATGGATGAGAAATCATAACGAATTTGAGGAGTTAGGCTCAACTTTTCCAATGGCCTTTACCATATTTCAACAGAGAAGCATAGAGTAATTCATTCCAAGTATCAGGTACTCCAGGCAAACACCAATGACTGCAATCTTGGTGTAGTTCAGCAGAAGCTTGTTCCTCTGCTGTCTTGTACTCCATTCTGTATATAGAGGGGTGCCCATCTTTTCTGTAATCTGTAAGTCTACTAATGTTCATATATATCACGGAAGTTTTCATCTTTGGGATGACCACATGCTCCAAAGCCCTCATTTTCGAAGGATACTTGCGCAAGTGCTTTCTATCAGATATTGGCTCAGTTTCTTTGTGGCACTGTCCTCCTGAATTCCATTGCCCACCCCTGAAACCATATCAGCCAGTATAAGAATACTTTGATGAATATGAATCAGTATAGATAAAAGAGTTGTAATTCATACAATAACTAGTAAAACATTTGTTGAAGCAATTCTTTTTGTGTTTGTTTATCCCACTATAGCGTCATTTATTGCATGTTGTATTTCAAACAGTAGCAAGTTCAGACTCCTAACATCAATACCTGAAATGGGTGACCGAGTATCCTCTGAAGAAAACTTGAGTTCGATTGGCATCAATATTGTTGTCAATCCATCTAGCCCAAGTGGTCAATGCCCTTGTATATGCATCCAGAACTTTGAGTCTTGGGTATATATGGTTGCCTTCTTGATAATAGTCCTCTCTGTAAAATACCGTAAAAATCAAAAACCTTACTTAGTGATTATGAGGATTACATACGGTAAGCACTTTGAGGCTGAAAATATATGATAAATGTAAGCACTACAAGGCATGTTTATGCACAATGTTGAATCAGAGATCGTGTTAAAACTTTGTTGTTATACATCATCAAGTAACACCACCTAATCTACAGATTTCAAGGAAGGATAAAACCATACAGAGGCATATACAATGTGAAGGCAATGTTAATTAGTGGACTGAACTCACCCCCTAGATGTTTTCTCATGAGTCCACCAATGGCCTGTATTGAAGACTATGATGTCAGCATCATGGTACGTGGTAGTTGTCTGATCCATCAAATCCAATCTTAATGTCTCGGAGGACCCATTTGTGCCCTTGAAAGTTGACTCTTGAACAATGAAAGGTGAGCTAACAAAATCTACTGAACAATTATAATCCTATAAATATGGGAAAAAAATTCAATGAGATATCATTACAAGATGCATACTCGGGAAAATCTCATGGATAATACATAAACTTACCTCAAATCTAAAAGCGTAGACATCTTTCTTCTTAAATTCTGTTTTTCCTGAAATTTCAAAAACACGCTTCTTGTCCCTGACACTTTGACGCAGGATACACACCATGGACTCCCACATGTTCCTGTTCAGGGAGTCCCCCACAAAAACCAGCCTCTGTCCTCGCAACTTTTCCAGAAAATCAGTGGCATTCAAACTGAGGTGACATCAATAGTTAGTTAAAAAACATTAGCACAAGTATTGATATGTAGTATGTGCCAGATTTCAACTTATAACCAATTGGCATTAAGTGAAGTTTTTCAACAAATACATAAACTGCATTCCAAAAATTGACGCAGGTAATGAGATTTTGAAATAGTATGGTTTAAAATGGCTGTCCTAGGTTTGATATTAAGTTAAAAACACTAAACTACCCCAAAAATAAGAAAATAAACTTGGTTTAAAGATCCCTAATCAATCTCCCTCCCCTGCCTTAGTTTCAAGTTGCAGATTGTTCAACATTGCCTGTAGATCACTAGATAAAGTATTTTGTAAAGATTATATTGTAGTTTCACACAAGTAAACAAGAATTGTGGTCGTCGACAATGTACCTTGCCCACAACTGTGTCCCTTGTCTAACATAAAGTATAAATATTCAAACTTGTTTAGCTTGCTCCTTTTTCTATCTCTTGTCTGGAGTAAACCAAAATGACTTTATAATATGCAGAAAGAATTGCACACATTACTCTAATGAGGCACATTTCAAGTGGTAAAAGTACCATTTCACAATTTGACACCCATAATCCTTTGCATTGAAACTGAGGTGACACCAATAATTAACAAACCTAAGCAATAAGCATTTATATATTGTATGGTTTAAAATGGGTGGTTTAAAATGGGTGTCACTAGTTTGATAATTGAAGTAACTACAAACCAAAACTAAGGCTAAAACACTAAACTTCACTAAATATAAGAAAAATAAACTAGGTTATAAAGATGCCTAATCACCCATGCTTGCCCGAGTTTCACAGACTATAATTGCAGATTATTCCATATTATATCAGCCTGTATCTCTTAATCCTGTTAAACAATATAATCCAAACCCTACTCACCATTATTAGTACTCCAAAAGTAGAGTTTTAGACTGAGGGTGAGGTAGAAGATGGTCAAGGAACAATTACCCTCATTTACTTTAAAACTGGAAAGGCAGTGTATGGGAAAAATTTCCCTTTAGACTAATTTTTATTCCCCTTCAAAATGGTGGTTATGTGACAGCTTTTCTTTCAATTTAAAATTGTCTTATATTACCCATAAATTCACCTACTTAATTACTTTTTAAAATAACGATTACTTATATTGTAATTTCCTACTACCAAAATACCATTGTGGTCCTAGACCATGCACTGACAATTTCGTCTCTTATATAACATATAGTATGGTTCAATCCTTAAATGTTCAACTTGTTTAACTTACTCCTTCAACTATCTCTCATCATGAAAATGGCAAATGACTTTATAGCATAAACACAGAATTGGTCACATCAATGTAATGAGGCACATTTCCATGGACCAAAGTACTATTTCACATCCTGAGACCTATGATTCATACTGATGAAAATGAACTCTTTTTCCGTTCTATTCGTTCTTCTTTATGTTATCCTTTTCCCTTTCCTCTACATTTTCCTATCTTAAAAGCTTTCCATCTAACATTCAAATTAAGGAAGACCAAGTTTATGTTTTCAATCCTTCATACAAACTGTTAGCTGGCAAGATTCATTCATCTTTCAGTTATCAATATTGCAATCGCATAGAACCTACCTCACTCCACATTCACACTCACACATTAACACATATAAATTGCATTCCCCCATTCTAAATCAACATTTCTTAATTATTGTTGATGAAAAGAACAGCAAGAGCATCATCATACCTTGGAATGTCACACCCATTGGGCTGCCATCTCCACTTCACATACTCATTATCAGGCCTCCCATTAAGATGGCAATCAAAATCCCTATCAATGAGAGGACAAGACCCCAAGGGATAGTAAGGTTTCGACTCATCCCTCACCCATTTCCCGTCAAAGATATCACACTCCTCAAACAAACTACCAACACTGACATTACTTGCCTTAACCAACCCTTCTTCACACTTTCCCAAAGCATCATCAACACTGCATGACGAATTTCCCACGTGCCCATTTTCCTTCCCTGAAATAGTAACATTCTTCAAAGAACAACAATCTTCATGTTCCTCATGGCCATCATGCAAGCTTGCATTTTTCTGATCCCCAGTGAGATTCCCCAAAAGGGTCTTCTTCTCCGAACCCTCACTCGACACGTTCACTTCAGCCCTATGCAGAGAACTCGCGGAACCATTGGAATAACGGGCCGAGAAGGGAAAACGCCAAGAAAAGGAAGAATTGGAATCGGATCCTTGGAGAAACAGTTGAACCTTGGGAACAGTGAGTGAAGTGTTGTTGAGCAAGATAACGGTAAGAAAAATAAGAGAAACTCCAACGCCTAAACTGAAACCTGAAACCACCTTTCTTCTCTGAGACATAATGGGTTCCGAGAATGCAAGCCTCTTAGAAGCATCCATGGTGGAGATAACAGGAACAAGAAAAAACAAAGCCAAGGCATAGAACAAAAAGAGCAACACCACCAACAAGAACTACAATGACAAAAAGTGCTTGGTGGTTCACCGATCAAAGCGGTTTTGAATGAAGCGGTGAAAAGAGAAAAAGGGTGTGAGAGTTAGAGTGAACGTGAGCATAGACAGAGAGAAAGAGGGTTGTAAAGTGTGCACCTTTGTAGGGTGCAATGTGTGTACATGAAAGAATGAACCAAGTTTGAGAGTGTGTTACTATTGCTGTTACTAGTAACTGTGAAGTGTCCCTTCATCATTGTGCATTATGCTCCTCATTTTGGGTTTTCTGTGTGTGTTCTTTGGAGTACATTGCACCATTAACTTACCTTAAACACCAAAATAAAAATGTGACAATGAGGTTGACTCAATTAAACTCAAATTAAAATGTGATGAATTGAAATTCTCTAGATTTAGTTCTAAATCTTAGGAAAGTATCTCTCTAATTAGTAAAAAGATGTTGCTTTTTCTATAATCCTTTAATATATTATTTTTGTAAAAACACAAAATAAATACTAAATTGGTTTGGGAAAGTGAATTTGGAAGGTATAACTTGCCATATTGAAACCTAGCCCCAGGTGAAGTTAACACTTTTTGATGAAATTTATGAATAAGTTGATAAGTTGTGTGGTTTTGATCCAAAATGGTAGGTTGGAGGGTGCATTAATGTAGAAAGAGGTTGAGATTTGAAGGGAAGGGTAGTTCGGTGGATGCAGAGAGAAAAGGGCAAAATAGGTATAAGAAATAACGGTGACGAACACGAAGTGTATGAGACGTGGCGTGACCGAAAGGCTACAAAAATTTGTGATGGGTAACGGTAGCACCGACAAAGAACATGAAATGCGATGACGACACGTGGCAAATGTTGGACATTGAGCGTGGAGATTTATGGTTTAGGGATGGGTGCAGGAACACACTAACATGGACGCACATGCCAACTTTTTCCTCATAGCCTTTTGTCTTTCACATATTATTTTTAACAAATATATTATTATTATTGTTTTTAATGGTTAAAATACATTAAAAAAAATAAAATTAAGTGCATTATGTTAGACATGATATGAATCTGCAAAAAGTTATAATTGTAATAAAAATATATGTCAACTTTTTTTGTAATTTTCGTAAAGATTGAGATTTGAATGAGTAGGAATAAATATAGGCACATTTGAATAGCCATATATAGAAATAATTTGTAATAGGTATTTAATAGGTTTTTAACTGAATTACTTTTTATCTGAATGTACGATATTTTTCTTTAGTTGCGTATTAAACGAACTATAAGATTTGATCTTTTTTATATTGAGATGAATAAAGTAATTTTTAAATAAAAGAATTATATTAATATATTAGTGGCATTGATCTCTTAGATTCTTCAAAAGTAAAGGTGGATAAAGTTAAAGTCAAAGTGAAGTTGTTAAAATATATCAATTAAATTTTATTTTATTTTATAACAAATAAAATTTACAATTTATATACAATATATTGAAAAAATATATATAATTTAACGTTCATCTAAAATAATAAAAGTAATTTCAAGAATGGGTGATGGATGATTATATAAAACAATTTATTTTAACTTTCATAACAGTTAAAATTATATTAAACTATTATTTTAGTATTTCAGTTTTAAAAAACAAAAATGTCAAAATAGTTTGGTTTTTTTTTCAATGAAAATAGTTCCGTTTTTATAGTTTAGTTTTAGTTACTTTTTTTAGTTTATTTTTCGGGGTTAAATTAATGACAGTTTGTTTAAAAGAAAAAACTAATTTGAGAAGTAAAACTTATAATGTTTTTAAAAACTAAAATGTTAAAATTTAATTTAATTATATCTGGGGAACAACTATAACATCTTTATGCGGCTATACGTTTATTGAAATATAAAATCAAATACAAAAGTGAAAAGTCCTTACTAATGGGAATTTTACATAAGCATTAATTCGAAACCTAAGTTACCTACTTAATATATTTTATCATCAACAAAACGTTTTCCTATGCAATTTCCTAAATAGAAAAATTTAATCTGAATTAGGTTTAGTTATACTTTTTCTCATCTACAATCAAGTCTCTCCATCATAATTTAATATGATAATTAAAAAAATAATTTACATATTTTGAACAAATTAATTGCCTTCGATATAGTCGAGAAATCTTTAAAATATAATTAACTCAATTAGAATCTTATATGATATCTTAAAGATTAAAACCATATTTAAATTTTATATTTCATATATATAGGAAAACTTATTCCTGGCTCTTCTACCTCCACCTCCAACACTTTATTGTGCACCCCCATATATTTCTTAAATTCCGAAAACAACCTTTTACCACTTTTTACCAACTAAAATTAATCACTCCTCCCTCCTTATTTAATCCTCACAACCCTCACCCTAGTCACTTTTACCCTAGCATTATGGTGTTAATTAAAAAAATCAACACGATAACGATCGCAACCTAATAAGTAATAAGTATTTTATCTTTCTCTTCCATACAACTTATGTAATATATGACAATTTTTTCATTCACAACTTAATTAAACAACAAAGATCACAAAAACATCATAAATTGTTTTTTGTATTTTTATCAAACAATTAGTGTGTAACAAGAATTTAAAATAGTGTATTTACAAAATACTAGACTTTATTTTGATGCATCATCAATCATCTCAATTCCATATTCATGGTAAAATAAAACTCATAAATATATTCAAATCTTATCTCTAATGACTTTAAGCCTATAATAACTCATGAAATTTTAATCCCTTGAATCCCCAACAAATGAAATCATTAAATTTCAAGAGTCTAAGACTACTAATGAACTAAGTTCTATTCCTAGATACAAGCATCCATTAAGTATACAATTTCAAGTTTAGATTCTAAAGATATTTTTCAACACCTCAAGAATCACAAATCAAGCATGATAACAATCCACATCAAGCATTAAACATGAAAATCAAATACTAACTTGAATTGGAAATATATTAGGGGTGGCAATGCAGGTCGGTCTGACCCGTTTAGGCTCGCCTCGCACTTGGCCAACAAAATGTGGGTCGAGCTGGCCTGCCCCGCATTGAAAATGCGTGTTGAAAAGTTCGGCCCATCTCACATAGTGCGAGTCCGCTTCTTTTTCTTTTTTTCTTTTAATACTTATGATAAAGTTTTCAATGTTCAACAAATTAGGAAACTTTAAAAAGTAAACAAAGACTTTGGGGAGTTTGATGATAAATTGATAATTCAACATTTTCATCATATTCAAATTCGTACTTTGACATATACGATGTACTCTTCAAATTTTAGCATATTAAAAAATACATAACACTTATTTTTTCTACTCATACAAGATTTTGGAACATTCATGCAAAAAATTCAGAGACAAAGTAAGCAATATACACAAGTGCAAATTTTTTTATGCAGTTTACGAGCCAACCTGTACACGCCACGGGCCAACCCGCACGGGCCATGGGATACAAATTATGTGGGTCGAGCTTTTGCGGGCCAGGGGCTTAATATCTTGACCTGCTCCGTGTTTTTTTGGCCGGCCTGCTGGGTCAAACCCACATTGTCACCCTAATATATATACATATTAACAACATAATTTTACACAGGTCTTCAGTGTTTTACATCTAATCTCAACAAATAGAAATGGAACCATAGAGTATAAGTGATCCTTCTCCCAAGATTTTTGATAACTGTTTCATTCTCCAATTGCGTCTCCTACTCGCATTTTTGCCTCAAATTTTATAGCTCATCATCCTCTCCAACCTAAAGGGGTAGAACCTCCATGAATGAATGAGACCCAAAAAGAATAGCTTAATTGGATTTTGACATTCGGTATACAAAAGTGAAATTTGTTTCCAATTGCCCGGATGTCAAAATATTATTAAACTCTTCACCATACGTCAAAATCTGGTTTACCTTATTGCTAAATGTCTAAATCCAGTTAATTTTTTTCACTAGACGTCGATATCCGTTATTTTTCTTTACCCGATGTCATAATCCGGTGCTTTCAAAAACAAATTTTGAAATATCGTTCATATCCAAATACGCTGATTTCCACTACCAAATGTCTAAATATGACGATTACAAAAATCAATGTCAAAATCCGAAACACATAACTAATAAAACCATCAAAAAACCAACATAACACAACAATAAAATCATATATAACAAAATCATATACAACACGAACATAACACAACAAAACAACATACTTAGCATCATAATCAAAAATAAAACCCATATAATGCAAAAGAAAGTATAACTTGGTACCTGAAAATAAAAAAGGTTCAATGAAGTGTGCAAAACAGTACAAAGTAACGAAAAAAGCTGAAGAATTTAGGACCACAAGTTGAAACGTAGTTCCAAAATAAAACGCCGTAGAGCCTAGCGTGCTTCGTGATTTTGAGAAAGTGAATTAGGAAGTGCAAGGGTTCACTTTAAAACATACAAACACCAACAAACTAATAAATCTCGATAATTATATTAATTACTGTCTACTACTTTACTCATGGGACATTATGATAACTAATGTAAAGCATTGGGAGTGCAAAAGAAAGTGTTGGAGGTGCAGGGAGAAAAAGTGTGATAGTGGACCGAATATGATTTGTTATCCATTCTAATCCTAATTTTATACAATTTCCCAGTTATACGTTAATATGTATTTTCATTGTTTATTGATAGGTTCAATTCAAGTCTAAATATTATATTTAATTAAATTATATTCAAATGATAAAAACTTAAACCCAAAATTTCAATCTATTTTTTTAAACAAATACATAACAAAAACAATATCTTCGTCATCTAAGTTTGATTTAGATTCACTCATACACTCCAATTTGAACTTCCCTTTCAATGTTTTCCTCTATTCATCGTTTAAGTTAGTAAAGATTAAGAGTATTACAAATAGACATACAACCTCATAACACACCCTTATTAACACAATTTCTATTAATTAAGATCTATTGAACAGGGTAAAACATGATATATATTAATAAAATGAAGCGAGACCCACAAAATTGCAATTTTTAATAAATTTTATTAATACAGAAAAAATGTGTTTGAAATATTATTGTAAGGTGAGTGAGAGATATATTTAATACCATTAATTGGATCACAAAAAAATATATTTTATTATGATAAAATCTTTTCTTCCCACACTCACATATTCTCATCTATAAGCCATCATTAATTTGATTCCCTTTACAATTATGGTGTTTGAGATTTGGATGATAGTTTCAAGTTGAGTGATAAGGTTCTATGGACATGTTTTATGGTTAATATGTTGTTTTATTGATTATGACAGTTTAGCAATGGATTGTGGGTTAGGTAATTATTTGAGTGTGGAAGTTGGTTTAGCATAAGGGAAGAAGATCATCACATCATGGTACATCAATGTTGATGATTCATGATTGTGTTAGGTTCACATGTTTTATGATTATTTAAAAAGGAGTTAATGGTTCAATAAAACTTGAATAAAATGAAATTCAAAGGATTTATCAACATGATTACGGGAGAGGATGGATCCACAATTGTGATGCCAATATTGCTACTAAAGATAAGTTTTAAAAATTAAAATATATATTTATTGATTCTTACTATATAAGATTTCATTAATACAAGAAATGATCGATTTGGGGACTTTAAATAATAAATGAAATATTTAAATATGTCTTTAATTTGTGATAAATTGTGAAGTTTTGCATTCAGTCTCTAACATATCTTCTTTATTCTTTTTAGTTTTATTTGTTGTCCTAACAATAGTTTAGGTAGTATTTTTAATAGTTGAGACCCAGATATAGATATACCTAGCTATAAAAATAAAACAAAACAAAAATTATTGATATGCTATTTTTATTTTATTTATTTTAAGTTAAAAACTCTAAAAATATAGTCTTCACTAGAAGAGAATGTGGGCATGGGCAGACAAAATCCTCTTGCCCATATTGTTCATAAAAAGTTTCCTTTTTCTTATTCCATGTTTATTCACGAATCTAATATTGTTCATCATCCTTTTCAAATATCGAAGTAATAGAAGTCCTCTTCCAACAAGTCTTACAATCTGTTTATGCAGTTATATTTAGGTAAGTATAATCTATCTCTTTACTAAGAACCACTCTATTTTATGTTCTAGACACACTCTTATTATATGGTGGTCTTGGAATCGTAAGTTGACTATCATTAGGGATTCTGAAGTGTGTGTATAGGTCAAATTTAAGTGGTATAGCGGTGGTGTTCAAAGAGAACATTGATAAGTTTTTGTAAGGAAAATTAATCATTTAAAAATTTTCTTTTTTAACATTGAATTGAATGAATGGTTAATTTCTTCTTGAAATATTGGGTCTCTGTTTTGAAAGTAGAATTGGGGTTTATGTGTTTTGAAGTGTGTTTTAATGTGGGTATGGGAGGATTGACCGATGAGATTGAAAATATGGTAAATTGTGGGTGATTACGAGAAAAAAATAAAATCTATGAATATTGTATGTGAATCTATAATGATTGTTTAGTGAAAATAAGTTATGCAGAATTGAGAAAGAGTTTGTGATGATAAGAAATAATGTGTATAGTTTAAATGTGGGTTGTAGTGTTTCTAATGCTTAGAAGTTAATTTCGTGAAACTTTATACTAAATAGCAGTATTTTATAAGAGTGAGTTGTGTGCATGTAATGTAGATACATATATTTAGGTGAATATGATATGTTATAACAAGTTATATAGTATTGATATCTGGAATTATTTTAAAATTGATAGTGGATGTTGTTGGGTGCCCTGCCTCTAATGATGTGTGGTTGAAGAGAACTTTGGGATGAGACTATCCTGTCTCAACTAGTATTTAACTCATATAGAGTAGGACATTTAGGTGATGTGAGTAGAATGAATCTCCACATGACAGATTATATGGTATGAGAAAGATTATACTTAGAGAACGAGTGGGGTTAATCTTATCATATCTTGGTTAGAAATATTGGTCATAAGTAATAGAACATCACTCCAGAGTTTGAAATCAAACATGATAGTTGTAGAGTTTCACGACTCAATTCAATACACTAGTCTAAAACATCTAATAAAACTAATTGTGTACAAATTTGAACGTACAATTTTTATAGTTGCACAAAATTGAATTGTACAAAAATTTTTAAGTCTTCACGTATGAAAACTATTTTCTTTTGTTCAAATTACTGTTTTATTATATGTTTGACATTTAAACTTTTTTAGACATGTTATGATATGATTTATTCTTTTCCTACTCCTCTTTTAAATATATTAGTTCACTTTTGTTGCTATATTGTGTTGGAATTTTTCCTACAATGGTCATATATACGTGAGCAGTGGGAGGTGTAGATAGGACTAATAGCTCTGGAACTGGATCAGGATTTTTAAAGACTAAATAGTATTATTTTTATTAGGAGCATTTCTAGATTTTGGGATTGAATGAACTTAAACAAGTCTGAGTCTTATGAAAAACCTTAAACCTTATGACTATTATTCTGTAATGATTTTAACTATTATGTTGGATCATATGTTTATATTAATGAGATCTATAAAATACTTATTATATGTCCTATAGATAATGAAATTTTTAGGATATCACATATTGTGATCTATGAAGTAATTTTTTTATTAACAAAAATTTAAATTTTTTATGATTAGCCTAAAACAAAATTTGATAATTTATTAATATAAAAACATATTTAAGTTTAAATAGAAAATATTTTGCGCCGACCATAACCATAAATTGTGAAGAAATGTTACCAGTACACTCTAACACACTCACCTATCAGTTTAAATTTGTTACAAATAAAAAGTTTATGCAAGACTCCTAGCTTATTAAATTAGTCTCATCCTCAGTTTCATAATTAATTTTTAATCAATAAAAAAATATGCAATGCAGTATACAATACAATATATAATATATACTAAATATATATGTTACTATCATTTCCATATTTAAAAAAGAACTCAGAGATCACACAGTCATAGAATTCAACATTCTTCCCTACTTAACATAAAAAATCAGAAATCTCTTCTGGTTATAGCCAAAAACAAAGGGAGATACACAATAGGACACTCTTATCACCTTTTCTTCATTCAAACTTCAGCACTAAAAGACCACACACAGTTAATGTAAAAAGCCATGGTTAACATAACTACAGTTGCTAATAACACTTTCAAATAATAAACATAAAAATGAACAAACTTACCACATATATTGTAATTTATAATTAATTTAAATATGTTTTAAACTTAATGTATGGCCTGTTTTATAATTCTTTCTTCTTAATTTGCTTATTCGAAAGCTTCCGCACAGCAAGATCATGTTAAGTGCAACTAGATACAATTCTCTAACATTGATTCAAAATTTTTCTGAAGAAAGTAAAATGAACATTCCAACAAGATACTTATACATGACTTTCCCTTTTTTTTTTTTCTTTTTACAGATGAATACGTGCATTACATAGCTATTGACACTAATGAGAATGTCATTTTTAGCATTTAAACTACATCTTTTAAACAGGGAGCTATAGTGGAAAACCAAGATGCTTGTCACCTAGGGCCAGAAAGCTCCATGGCTTCAATTATGAGTGAAGATTCCTCTATTAAATCTGAATATCTTTGAGGCTCACAAGACCGAAACCTCGGTGTTTCAATCCTCTGTGAGGCCTCCCATCTCTCAGCCAAGCCATCCCCTTCCAACATCTTTAACACTTCTGACATCTTGGGGCGGTGTGAAGGATTGAATTGTGTGCACAAGAGTGCAACCTGAACCATTTCTTCTAACTCAATCATATCAAAGTTTCCCTTTAGATCTTTGTCCACCATTTGACTTAATCTTCCATCCTGATGGAGCTTCTTAACCTGAAAGTTGTTTCATTCACATTAAACAAAAGAATGGTTTTTCAGGACACAAATTTATCTTTTACACCCATTTACCAAGAACAAGAGAGAATGAATAACTTTCAGTTGAAGTGGTCAATTCTTTTAGCATTTTTGTCAGCACCAATCAACCCTGATGAATATTTTGGAGGTTTAATGTCACCTTGATTTTTAGGATCATTAAGGGTAAAACTCTCACTGTTTTCTTAATCCAGTTGCATTCATAGAAATTCAATTCAATACCATTAGTTAAGCTAAAATGTTGCTTTCTAATCAATACACTTAAAAGGCTGAGTTTAAGCATCTCAAAATGTAAGGTTTTTATTAAATAATAACATTTATCTCATACCTTTTGTATTTATGATGGAGTTAATGTTTTCTTTCCCAATAAAAACATTTCACTTTTAGTTGCTTAGAATCAGACCTGGTAAGTATTAATGTCAACCAAACTGGTTTACTAATACTAACTACTGTTTAAGAAGCTACTCAAGTACTTTTTCCATTAAAATTTCTAGGAAGACAAGTTATACATATAAAAAGAAAGTTGCTCCAAGTGCCAACAAATCATTCATTGTAAGTTGTGGGAATAACTACATTCTAAAACTTGTAAAAGAGTGATATGCTAACTGAAGAAGAAAAGAGAATGTTGAAAAGAGTGAAAGTGTGTGGACAGCTTACCCAATCAAGCATTACACCTTTCTGGTTCGCTGCTCGCCCAAAATCTAGAGCCTTGTGACCTGTGATCAGTTCAAGCAGCAAGATTCCAAACCCAAACACATCAGTCTTTTCTGATGATTGGCCAGTGGATAGATACTCTGGAGCAATGTGACCAACAGTGCCACGCACAGCAGTGGTCACATGGGAGTCTCTGTGATCCAGAAGCTTGGCTAAACCAAAATCACCAACAACAGCTTCAAAGTCTTCATCTAGCAATATGTTAGCTGCTTTCACATCACGGTGAATAATCTTAGGATCACATTGTTCATGCAAGTAAACCAACCCTCTTGCTGTACCTAAAGCTATTCTCTTCCGCCTACTCCAATCTAACGCCGGATGGCCATGGATATGATCTGGTGCATAAATCCAAAACCAAAAACAAATAAGTTTAAAATGATCTTGCGGAATTGAATTATAATTATTACCCCTACCTATAAGTGAGAGCTAAGAACAGAAGGTAATAGGTTTTGTGACTGAATAATAGTAACTCAGCACAAAAGGGCTAGTTGTGTATTAGTATTAACAAAAGTGGCCAGTTAACATAATCTAAATACCTACACAAGGTTATCTGAATGTAATATTCAAATGATCATACAACAGATTACTGTCAGTTGACATAAAACAGGTTGAACATTGTGAGTCCAGCCAGTTATTAGTATACCGGTTATGTAAATGTTGAGAAGTTGACTTTAAGTCTAATTAGTCTTTATCTCTAGTTGACGTGAGACTTCCAACAGTAAATAACAGACCGTAAAGTTCAGATCTAACCTTTTAATCTAGAGGCTACACTTCCATTAGACATATATGGATAAACGAGGAGCCTTTCATGCTGAGTGCTGCAAAACCCTGAAAGCCTGAGAAGATTCCGGTGGACAGCCAAACTGATTGTCTCAACTTCTGTTTGAAATTGGATCTCACCACCAGCTGCATTGTAGTCCTTTAACCTCTTAACAGCCACAACAGACCCATCATTTAAGCACGCCTTGTAGACTATTCCAAAGCCACCTCTTCCAAGAATGTTCTTTGAGTTGAAATGGTCTGTTGCAGTTCGAAGCTCTTTGAAAGAAAACCTTTTTAAATGACCAAGACGCACCTCTGGATCATAATGTTCTGCCAAATAACAAACACACACAAGTGTTAATTGAACATCAGCAAAGGAGAAGAAATAAAAGTTCTAGCATGCACAGTATTTTGGTATAGGAACACAACATATGCTGATATCACATTAGGGGAATGGATTTTTATAATGATACTGTGTTGAACTATAAAATGTACACAATATGCTAATGTTATCTGCTCCTCTTCCCTTCAAAGAAGGTGATCCTTATATGAATTACACATTAAATATACCACAGTTGTACTGTTCATCCTCAATTTTTTTTTTCTAGAATACTCATTACAAAATTTGCATAACACCAGATAAAATTTTCAACTAAGATTTTCAACAAATTTTCCAAGTTAAGAACAATGACAGCTGTTGTTGGTCATGTTGCAAAAGGTCACCATCGAGATTTAAACCTATTTCATTATATGCATAAGTCTTACAGCTGATTTAATAAGCTTAGAGTAGTTGGAAAATAGTATAAACAATCAAGAAAAAGTGCAACATGTTGAATGGTCAGAAATAGACAAAAGTCCTTTGGAAGCAACGTCGCTTAGTGTTAGGTAAAAGCGGGTCAATTAACTTTGCCAGCGTAACAAACATGAATTGAAGCGAGTATCTAAGATGTGAATTCCTTGAAAAAATATCATTAAACAATTGTGTGCTCCAACAGTACAATGATGAGCAAACGATTTTTTACAAATTTGCCATAAGGTTTACTGATAGAGCATTAGAGATAAAAAGAAAAAGAATTATAAAAAGGAAAGTGAGAGTACTAACCGTTAACATCAAAGAATATCTGCTGGTTGCGTCTATATCGCCACCAAACAAGAAACCCAACTATAATCACAATGACAAATGCAGCACCAAAGCTTGCACCAAAAGCAAGTGCCACATGATGGCTTTTTTTACCAGAATCTGATTGGCCTAGAAAACCAAATCACCATATCTAAGCATGCCATATATTTATTCAAAGAAACAATAATGTGAGAGCAGAGTTCAATGATAGATTAACACCTCTTAGTGCATCTGGAGGGAAGGAAAGTGGCTCTGGTAAAACAGAAGAACAGTTGTTTGCTTTTGGACCACAAATTAAAGGGTTACCCACAATCCTGAAGTAAATAATTGAGCAAGAGATAAACTACACTGCCCTGTTTTGAACTTGAATACAGAAGAAAAAAAAGATGACGAAATCCGAAATGAACTTACTTTAATGTTCTTGCCGATATTCTAGGCAAGGAACCACTCAGATTGTTGTAGGAGAGGTCCCTGTACATATTCAAGTCATAAGAGTTAACATAACTGTCTTTTAGATAGAAATCAAAGCTTTGAATCTGTCCCTGGTTTTCTAAGATAAAACTCAAATATGATTAGGCAAAAAGGAAAAATAATGGTGTAGCAAGGTAAGAAAGACCTACACAAGGGTTAGACCTTCGATGTTGCTAAGAGACTGAGGACAGGATCCTGTAAGGCTGTTATTGTTTAACCTCCTGGCATGCAATATAATTTACATTGAGTAAGAAATACAATTTCATAAGTCACTGCTAAGCAATTAACAAACTCATAATCACTGCAACCATTAGGTTCTTTAGAAATGCTTTCTGTAACTTACAAATAATTCAGGTTCTTGAGGCCTCCCAAAGAACTGGGTATCTCGCCGCTAAATGCATTATTGGAAAGATCAAGTGTCTGAAGCTTTTTCAAGTTTCCTATTGAAGGAGGAATCCTACCAGAAATGGCATTATTCTGAAGCAACCTGCATGTGTATAATTAATAAAGCATAGTTGTAAATTTTTGTTTTCACTCATTCAGCATATAATTCGGGGGAAGTATGAGTTTCTGAAAGGATAGAGTTGATCAACAAGAACTTAAAGACACTGATGCCAAACTCAACAAAAATAGCAGACTTACACAGATTGCAAGTTAGTAAGGTTTCCAATTCCGGGAGATAGTGTACCAGACAAGTTCTGACTCGGAAATCCCCTGATAAGAGAAAAAAAAAACTCCTTTAGTTGAAAATCAAAGTAACAAAAGTTGGTTGGGTTCACTTTCTAATCATCGCCTCGTGAAACTTCTTCATCACTCTAGAACTCACTTAAAGGCCAAGCAACTTACAATACAGAAACGGAACCATCAGTGGAACACGTAACCATCCTCCAGCTACATGGATCAACAGAACTAGAATCCCAATTTTCCAGAACGTTGTGAGGATCAGTCAAGTCACCCTTTATAGCCATCAGGGCTACAACTGTTGAAGGAACAAACAGAAGATTGGGTAAGAAGTTTCATCCGAAATTCTCTTTTACCTCCAGCACACAGATAAGAAGAGCATTGATCGGCCAAGAAAATACAATAAAATAGGAAACTGAAGACCCCACCACAACACCCTAGGTATGGGGAAGAAGAAGAAGAAGAAGAAAAAGAAAAACCCTATTAGAAAAAAGGAAGAAGAACCTCTCTGCTGCTATTTTGTTATAGATAGTTAGGTAGCAGTTAAATTCTCAAGGAAAATGAAAACGGAAAAATCACGACAGAAATAGAATCATTACATCAACCTTAACCACCGAGCTACCGTGCCTACTAGTTTCCAGCACAATTAAATTGGTCAATATGCACAACTTGTGTGCCTTAAATCATCAATTCACAACCCTTCACTTCACAAGTTTCACCAAAGATCTCAATGAACAAAACAAAAAAAAAAAATCCATGAAGAACATTAACCTTCATAGTTTATGCCAGATGGAGAAAGAGCAGCAGAAGAAATCTCCATCAACTGCAAAAGCAGCAACCCCAGTAGCCAGAAAACCAAACTACTAAGCTCCATACTCTAAAATCAGTTCCTCAACTGTGTCTCCCTCACACAACCACTGACCAGTGCTCCAAGCCACCATAATTAACACCTTCTCTCCCCATTCCCACAAAGAAAGTCCAGTCTATATCACCTTATCCAAACAGAAAAAGCCAGTCTCTGGAATCAGATTCCCCCACAAAGCAACCCCACTCTCACCAAAACAGCAACTTCCACTAGACCAAATTCAATGAACACAAAGCCAAACGGAACCCAGATGCCAAAATTGTTTTTTTTTTCCTTTTCTACCACCACGGACCAACTTGGCAATGGAGAATTTGAATCCAGCTAAGAGGAGTGAGCACTGAGAACACCAAAAAGAGCACAACTTTATTGGTGAAAAAAAGAAAAAAGAAAAACCCAAGTTCAAGGCTGAAGCTGTGAGATCCTTGAGATCTGTGAACGGTGGTTTTGGAGGATTCTATGAGGTGTGGACAGCCCCCACAAATAATTCCATGTGAGTGTGTCGTTGTTTTTTTCCGGTGATGGCACTACTACCATTATCTTCTCTCCTTTGCAGTTGCAGAACATAAAAAGGAGGTGAGCATGGAGCACGCTCACAACCCAACCAAAGAAAGAACCAAACAGAGGACAAAACAAAATGCCAAGGTGGACACAAATGTAGATGCACAGCTATACCCAGTGACCAAAAACATCTCTCAGGAATAAAAGTAAATAAACGAACTAAAATTATTATAATGATGAAAAAATGGTTGGTGCATTTTAACTTTGAAAAAAAAAAGGAGATTGTAGTGTGAAGGGATGTGTGGGATTGATGAGAGAGAGAGAGATGAGAATTATGGGAATGGGATGTGGTGATGAAAAAGAAAATTTGGTTGCAGGCAGGTAAGTTTTTTTGGACAGGTCACGTGGTTGGATTGTCTCCTCCTTTGTTTGCTTTTGGCTTGAAAATGTAACTTTTTCAGAATTCGGGAAAAACAAATATCACCAACGAAACAAATCACATTCTGCAATCTGCAATCTGCAATCTGCAGCTCATGAACTAATGGTCCATTTTGCTAGACTTTGCCTCTTTCTTTGCTTAATAATGCAGGAACCCCTTTGATTTTGAATTGTGATTAAGTTAAGTGAGATATGATAATTTTATATATTGTTTAGTATATAAGTCTAACTTAATGTTAACAATAAGCATAAATTTGATGTTAGATTTGTGTAATAGATTATGGTTAAATGTGATTGACAGCAAAAGTTTCTCTATGCTAATGAACTAACTTTTCTGGTAGATATTACTCATTTTTTACAATTTCATAAATGTCCTATTTCAATTTTATATATAAAAACGAGTGCAGGAAAAATATTTTTCAAAAATTGCTTGCCACATTAATTTTCAAACAATAGTTATCAATAATATACATACTATGTTGTAAATAAAAAGATCACATGTTACATATGCTCAACTAGCAGAAAAGAAAAAAAAAATCGCATGTTTCATGTATTGAACTAGCAACAAAAGTAATAATGTAGATATTTATGTATCAGTTTCTTTTCATAGTAATTAAATATTATATCAATTACTTTAGTAGCGCTGATCTAGAATGTTTGGAGTAGATATGATGTGTTTCTTATCATTTTTTATCATTCTTCCACACTCCGTTTTTCTCTAGGATGCTAATAGGATCAAAAGTAGTAATATTTAGCCTAAAAAATAATTTATAGACAATAATTTTTCTAGTTGGTTAGTTCTATGTGTTTAATTTTTTTTTACTTTCAAAGTTTTAAATAGTTTTGGAAGTTAATTATCGATAAATATGTCTTTAGTTTCATTAATACATAAATTATAATTATAAATTTGAAAGAATAGATTAGACGTTGTCATTTAAATTAATTATATTTATAAGTAACAGTATTGACATTATTTTCGTTAATTATTAAATTATTGAGGTATGTTACTCCTTGAAAAAATGAGTTAAGGAACTATTTCACTGAAATACCTTTTGAAAGTTTAGTAATGTTATAGGATATAAACCTTAGAACATCTAAACGTATAACTGAAGCTGAAGCTCTGATAAAGAACATTATATAACCTACAATGAGAACAACAAGAATAAGTATATAAATTCAATAAAAAAAAGTTTTAATTTTATTAATTTTGTCTGAATTTAATTAATATTTGAAATATATATATATATATGATCTTTATTAATTATCATAAAAACATTAATGTTCATATCTAATTACCTTTTATGAAGTTTTTTTATGTTAATATAAATCTTTCTTTTAATAAATACATGCGACAGTTATTAAAAAAAACATGTTTAATTGTCTTATATACCAATATTAATATTAATGTAGTTTAAATAAAATTAAATAAATTAAAATTTATATACTAAAATTGTACTAAAAGTAAAATATATCAATATTTATTTTATATTTATGTTTTTTTTTCATTGAAAAAGTTGTAGGAAAATAAATTTTATATGTTTTTATTAAAATATAACTTTAATGTTTATATTAAAAATCGTATTATGTGAGTAGAGGAATTATTTTTTAATAGTATATTTGTAAGATTTAATCTAAGAGAATAATTTATTTATTTGAATATTTTAAAAACATTTGAATAAAATAAATTATTTGATAAAAAATTTAAAAGGAAATTAAAATTTTAAAATTTTAAAAAATAAGTTTAAATAATTAGAACAATTTAAAATTTAGTTAGAAAAAATTGAAGTTTTTCATAATTAATCACGTCCTCTCTATGCATACATACATGTATATTGAAAAACTAAATCGTTAAATATTGTTTTTAATATTTAAATTTAACAAATATTTTTATAAATTTTATGTATATATATATATATGAAATTTATCTTAAAATAAAAATTTAATTATTTTAATTATTTTATTCAAACAAAATATTTGAAAATGAAATTAATTTTACTGCAAATAATTCAAATATAGTATATTTTAATTTTTTTAAATTATTAAAATTTGTCATATAATCACGAAGTAATTGAATCAATATAAAAAATATTTAGAATTTTAAAAAAATAATAATATCTTTAATTAATACACAGCGTTATTAATTATAATCACAAAATGCACAGAATTTGTTTTGTTTAATTGAGTGACTAGACAAATTAGGAAATTTCACATCAGCGGTGCAACGTGAAGTTCTGTGACGAGTTTTTCATAAAAGAAACCTACATTTTAGAATTTATTTATTTATATATCAACCAAGCCACAATTGTAAGCAACTTATGTACATACTCATTGTTTCCCTAAAATTAGAGGTAAAAAATACATAAACAAATAATAAACTTTTTTTGTTGTGTTTTGTAATTTTTAACATGTTTTTAATAAAAATTACTCCTCACTAATATTCTTAAAATACTACTTCATACAAGATTCATTTAATCTTCATTTCATTCCAAATTAACTTTATTACTTTATAGAGTAAAAGGAGAAAGAAGGTAGTACCATTTTTCTGTGTTGTCTATATAAGTAGACAAAAAAGGAAAGAGGAATCTTCATTTTTGACATAAAGATTAAAAGAAAATTATTTATCATATTCATTATTCATGTTATTGAGATATATCTCTTATTTCTTTTACTTTCCACTCAATCAAATAAGAAGAAGGAGAACAAATTTTATCTCTCTTTTATTTCATATATATGCAGTAAAAAATAAAAAAAATAAAAACCACAACTTATTTGTTTATTTATTCCAACTCCTTTTGTTTGTAATTACAATTGCAAATACCCTTCTCCAATTTTGATTTGTACAATAAAAGAAAAGTGAAAGGAACAATTATCCATGCATGCATAATCAGAATTCAGATGGCAGTTGCAGTGCAGGGGGCTACACTACACTACACGGTAATTTCTTTTTCTTCTGTCCAATACGACAAAACAATGAAACATAACGTCAATGTTAACATGTTGTCCATGAACTGTTCACACTGTCTTGCGATTTATGTTGAAAATCCACATCTTTTATTTTATTTTTTCAAAATAAAATCTGTTTGAAACTTTATTTTAATTAAAAATAAATAATTACCTGTGTAGCTCCAATTAATTTTAATTGAAATTTAAACATATAAAAGTGATATGTATAAAGGGAAGAGAACTAACATGCGCCTATGGTGGAGGCGCAGAAAAAGGAAAGGAAAGAGAAACACTGATTAAAAGGAACAGTGTAAAGTGTGGTAATATTCTTTTGTTGGATAGCGTGGAATTGGAATCTCTACACTGCATTCCCCGCGACACTCGCCTTCTGCTTTATTTCTTTTTTTTTTTTTTTAATTTCCACCTTTTTATTAGTATTTTTTTCAATGATAGTAAAATTTGTGATGGTAATGGTTGTTTAAGAAAATCTATTTTAGTAGTGTTTTGTTATAATTTTACATATAGTTTTTTTAGATTGTATCATGCAAACTTTATTTTTTCCATTTTAAATAAAATCATTGAAAAATAATTCTCTTAAACATACTATTTGATTAAAATGATTTTAAAGTAAAATTCATATAAAGTATACAACATAAATAAATTTAATATTTCTTAAAAACAAATTTTAATAAAATGTACTGTAAATTAAATTTTAATATTTAATATTAAAAAAACTTTTATTTTATAAATTTATATTCAAAAAAAATACAAAAGTTAAATGTATTTTTAGTCTTTAAACTTTAATTATAAATTAAAATCCATTTTTTCTCAATTTTGATGTATTTTTGTCTTAATTTTAAAAATAAATAAATGTAATTCTCATATTTCAATTATATTAAATCTTCTTGACGTATAAATGAATTTCTTGATAATATCATATTTGTTTATGTCATTTTAACATGATTCAAATGTCAATTTAAAATACAGTTTAACATTTCCAAAACATCAATACCAATCTATTAAAAGAATAATACATATTTATTTTTTAAAATTTAAAAATTAAAATATATCAAAATTTAAAATTTAAACAAATTCTAAACTTCCATTGTGAACTAAAAATATATATAATCATATAATAATATTACATTATTTATTAATGATTATATATATATATATACGATAATAATACTTTAACTTTTTTAAACTCATTTTTAATTTATTATTTTATTATTTTAATCATCTTTCAATTATTTATTTTAATTTTCTTTAATAATATAATATAAACTAAAAATAATTAAAATGATAAATTAAAAGTGAATAAAAGAAGACTCAAAATATTATTATCTATATTACACGTGTACCTAATATATAAATATTTGTTGGTCCATTTAAAAAGGCACCAATATAACACAAGTCTGTTAGGAGCAAATAAAAAAGGCTACTTTTGTCAAGCTCAGTGGCAGTAGTTTAATATTAATCTTGTTTTATAAACAAAAATTATCATGTACTCTTCACTAATTACGAAGTGATTAATTTATGAAACAAAATCCTAATTATTGAACTGCCCAATAGTTTATAAACCCAACTCCAAGGGTATTTTTGTCGCATTGGGAAAGCTGAATATTCCTTCTGCGCTTACTATAATAACTTTCTCTTACTCTTAATTACTTTTATTTTTAATTTCTTTACTAATCTTTGGTTTATACAAGTGGATTATGCTTTTAACAAGATCGTGAAACACCAATAGACCATGTCTTTGAAATTGAAAACTGAAAATTTCCTAGTTTCATATTAAATGCTATTTGCTATGAACAACACAACAATCATAAATAATTTTTTTTCCCCTTTTGGTTAGTATTATAAAGATCCACTCCCAACTCTAACATTTTCCTTCTTTATTAATTGAATTATAGCATGAATATCTTTTGTGTTGGATTGAATTTAATGCCACACAACATTCTAAGTACATTCCATGTTTATATATAAATAAATGAACACGAATGAGTTGTTTAAAAACTATAATATATAATTTTTAATGTCGAGATTCTTTCTTTTTTTACTCTTTTTAATAATTATACATTTATGTTATTCTTTCTGTTTTTTGCTTTGAAAGTGCATTCCACACTACTTTTGCAACCAGCACAAACCTTTCTTTCCTCAACCATCTTAGATTCTTCTTCTTTTGTTGTTATCTTTATTTGCAAATAAAATATTTATATTTTTTAAATATAAAAGTGAAAATCATTTTATACTACAATTATAGTCATTATCAATCTGAATTACAATTTATATTTTGAGACATTTACTCATTACGAACTTTATTTATATAAAACAAGTATTTATTATTTGTAACTATAATTATTATACCAAATCACTCCATTTGTTTATTTTGCAACTAAAATATTTGAATCCACTCTTTCTCCTGATTGGTTAGTATTATTCATGTTTTATGCTTCAAGTCTTGTTAATTTTGATATATTAAAAGATTTTATATGTTTTAAAACGTTAAAATCAATGTAAATTAGAGGCAAAAGAGAAAAACTAGGAGAGAATCAAATTGAGAAAGGTTTGCAAGAAAAACTCATTTATATTGTCTATAAAATTAAAATAATCTTATCTATAATCTATCATAAAATTTTGCTATTTATAGTTCTTGTGAGTTTTCCAAATTTCTTCTCTAGTAAATCTAGGGTTGAGTTAGATCCCGTTGTAATTATTGGCCCCATCACAATTATAATTATTATTACTTGTAAAATTTAACAAGTATGGTGTGGATAAAATTTTAGAATTTATCTTCTTATTCCAATAATTAATGAGATTCATTCATTTTCAATCTTCAATAAAAGAAAAAAAGGAGTTCCCGTCAAACAAAAGCCAAATCTCAAATGTCGGAACTCAATCATTGAATCATCACGTGGACCCCACCTTCTTCATTTCCATCATTCCTTCACTTAACTCATATATACAGATTTTCAATTACCTCAAAATATATATATATATATATATCCTCCCAATACTAATTATTTTTAGCAGTTGTCTCACATCATTTAAAAATAAATATTTTTAAATGGTTTAAACACTTATTTTATCTTTTGAAATATCTTTTAAACTTAAAATTGAGGCTTTTTAACCGGTTTAAATATTTTTTTTTCATTTTTTAAGACATTTTGTAAAGATAAAATCGTAACATATTTCATTTCAAAACGAATAATACTTTAAATATATGATAATTGACCCTAAACGAGATCATTTAATAGATTTGGGATCGAAACACTAACTTTTTATATTAAGTAGCGTGGATTAGAATCAAGTGTAGTTTAGATAACCAAAATATATTCTTCAGTAATTAAACTAAAAGCTTGTGATTTCTCACCACCTCTTTTAGATGAATGTTAAACGCAATGTAACATAATTATATTCTTAATATTATGCAAGTTTCATTAGGCAGTTATCAATAAAGTTATTTTACTAAAAAATATCTTGAAAAGCAAGGATTGTGCAAAGATAAGAAAAGGTAGAAATGGGAAGAAAGTTTTTGGGACATTGGCTTTAGTTTAGGGTTATCTATTAATGATTAGAGGTAGTAAAAAGGGAGGGACAAAGAACCTGCCCTTGTTGCCCATGGTTTCTCTCTGGCCCATTGACACCCCAACTTGATTCCTCACACTCTTAATTTTTTATATTTTTTATTATATTAAAAAAAGTTTTTTTTTTGAATTTGCTTGGTAAAACTTTGATGATGATTGTTTTGGGGTACATGATTTATTAAAGAGAAAAGTTATGAAAAGAAGAGAGGGTTTACGATGATGAATCCAACCCAATCCTTTTAAAGAAGGAAAATGTTGATTTGGTACTTTTTTCACAAGTTGTGGGCAATTATAGGAGGGTGAGAACAATGGTGGAAGAGCATCCTATTGACTCTTGTTCAATAGAAGGAACTTCAAAAATCACTTTTCAAGCTTTTTCAAAAACAAATTAGGAACCGTACTTTTGTACAAGTACACTTTAAAAAAGTTTATTTATTTATTTCATTTTTTTTTCTTTTTGAAGTTATTTAGAACATAATTGGGGATGGGACAACATGTCATATAATAAGGAATATTATTATTGAAATAAAGGGATTAATTGAGTTTTAAGTTTCATATTAATTTTAGTACTTTTTAATTGATTTTTTTAATTATTGAATTCTTAAATTTTATATATTTTTAATTGAGTATTTATATTTTAATTAGTTGATATGATGAGTGACCCATTTTTCATAAATATTTTGAGATGTCAAAATATTATAGAGATGTATAACATTTTTTAGGTGCAAATTATATAAAATATATTAAAGTTTTAAAAACAATAATTTTAATTATATATTAATTTGTATAAAAAAAAATTGGGACAAGGCCCTTCTATCACCACAAAGATTGTCACGAGATATGATTGTTATTCTTTTTTTATTATCTTACTTCTTTATCTTCACTTATTAAGAATTATAAGTTATATAATTATATAAAGATTTTCATAGAAGATATAAATATCCATGACAGTGAATCCCCTTACGGAGGATATTCCATCCAATATCTTTCTTGATCACATTATTTAAATGTGTTTTATAATTTGAGGATTTTTAAGTTAGTGAGAGTCGGTCATTATCTGATTTATGTTTTATGTTTAGTATAATGATATCTCTGTACTCTTGGTTTTTTTATCAATAGAAAGAATTTATAAATATAAATATATATTTGGGGTACATCAATCCATTTGCAAAAATATTAGTGTACAAAAACAGTATAAAGAAACTGTATATTACAAAAGATAAAGATGATGTCTAAAAAATCTTACATATGTCCATTGGAATCTAAAAGGAAGCTATTAACAAACTTCAAATTTTGAACATAGATAAACATTGAATCAGAAAAAGGAACATTCTCTTTGTCTCTTCAATTGTTCTTTACTGGTAATTCAAACCTTCCTACTTTCTTATACTTTATGTGCTGAGTGTAACCACACCTTAGATTAGGGTTTAACCAATACTCTTTAACCGTACATTAGGTATATTAAAAGCAAATTAAACTAATGCACTACATCAATCCAAACCTTCATTTTTGTATGCTTACAATACATGCATACTTTTTTTATTATTATCAACAAAAAGAATTTATAAATATAAATATGTATTTGGGTACACTACCCATTTGCAAGAAAATTAGTGTACAAATATAGTGTAAAGAAATTGTATATCACAAAAGATAAAGATGATGCCAAAAAATTATTACATATGTCCATCTAGAGAACCCAAAAGGAAATTAGTAAAAAGTTAAAATCTAAGCATAGACAATAATTCAATTAGAAAAAGGAACATTCTTTTTGTCCTTCAAGTGTTCTTTATTGGTACTTCAAATCTTCCTGCTTTTTTGTACTTTATATGTTGAGTGTGACCACACCTTATATACTGCACATCAGAAATCAAAGACCAACAACAACCAATGCTCTTTCACCATACATTATGTATATTAAAAGCAAATCAAACCAATGCACTACATCAATCCAAACCTTCATTTTTGTATGCTTACAATGCATGCATACTCTTTCTTTTTTTATTATCAGCAAAAATAATTTATAAATATAAATATGTATTTGGGTACACTACCCATTTGCAAGAAAATTAGTGTACAGATATAGTGTAAAGAAATTGTATATCACAAAAGATAAAGATGATGTCAAAAAATTATTACATATGTCCATCTAGAGAACCCAAAAGGAAATTATTTAAAAACTTAAAATTTGAGCATAGACAATAATTCAATCAGAAAAAGGAACATTCTTTTTGTCCTTCAAGTGTTCTTTATTGGTACTTCAAATCTTCCTGCTTTTTTTGTACTTTATGTGTTGAGTGTGACCACACCTT
>Ga0099822_1000122_pt1 | contig 49592 bp, 31 predicted proteins | sample CowpeawhiteBW_FD_76839 | JGI IMG/M metagenome (GOLD analysis project Ga0099822, IMG submission 76839) | Root nodule microbial communities of legume samples collected from California USA - Cow pea white BW | ecosystem: Host-associated > Plants > Roots > Nodule | place: USA: California | collected... | reverse complement strand
CTCTCACATACACCCCCGCCTCCTCCTTCTTGCTTAAAAATCTCTAGTATATAGTATCTTACATAATTTCTATATATACACAAAAAAAATATATATATATATATATATATATATATATATATATATATATATATATATATATATATAATCATACCAAGACCGACAAACACATTCCAAACAAGCAAAACACACCAAATAAACCTCAACACGCAACATACTAGTTGCCCAACAACACTAGTCACCCAATGACCATATAGCCTTGCAAAAAGAGCTCGCCCAATGACCTACTCTCGCCCAACGAACACAACAGTAGTCGCCTAGCGACTTCAGTCGCCCAATGACCACTTTGTCTCGCAATTTTGCTATTAGCCAGAACCAAGCTACTCGCCCAATGACCTCTAGTCCCAACGACCAGTTTGGTTCGCAAAACTCTATCGACTAACAACCATATGTGCCCAAAACACGAAAAAAAGTGTGAAAATACATATTTGCATGCACAAAGTACTTGTTCAACATATCAAACCTCCAAAATATGCACAAAACCAAACACTAAATATCCCATTACCATTTTACTTAACTTTGAGTACCATATATACACATCAATAAAATTCTTATACCAATAACTAATATATACACATCCTTTATCAATTCTTAAAACCACAGGAACAATATTACCTATACTTACAAGGTGCCTATTAATTAAACTTACCAAAATCTTTCGCACCCTATACCCATATTGCACTATAACAGTCTGCACTTACCAATTGGCACATAATTCCATCACCAATTACTTCCAATTTCATATTCATAACACTAAAATATCAAATCCTGAAGCATCAACAGTACAACAAATATTACATACCAAAATAACCATGATCACAACTTGTTGCATACATGAACATGAACAAGGATCAACTCAACTTACCTCTTATGCAAATTCCGCCATCGAAAAATTTCCAACTCAGTTTTCTTCTTTCCAAATAAAAACAATTCTCCAAAGCAACCAACTCATAATAACAAATCCAATTTCTTTACATATGAATGATACCCCAAGGCCATGAATAGGAATGATAAAAAATAAAGAAAAAGATGCCAATCGCAAAGCTAAAATTCCAGCATTATTGCAACAAAAGATAATAGACCAATAATCACTTCCCCATCTTCTGTCATTTTCACCAATAAACATGACAACAATTATAGACACAAAAATATATTTCCTTACACTGCAACATTTATTCCAAAAAATACATTTCATACAACCACCATGAATTTAACCATAAAAAAAAAAACCTTTTTATCATATCACTACGAAAGAAAATACCCCTTTATAATTCTATACTTTAAATGCAACCAATTCTCCATACATGAACACAAAATAAAAATAAAATTAAAAGGGTTAACTCCTCTTATTTGGAATTCCTAAAACAAAAGTTCTCTTATTCTCAATTGAAAATTTCACATACAACCTTTGCTCTTCCCACTTAACGTTGAATCTTCACCTACTAACCCTATTTTTCTCTAAACCCAACGTTAAAATAAACCTTTGTTTTCTCTTATTTTCCTTAATGTCCATGTTAATTCTTGCTACTTTAGCTCCTCACTTAATTCTGCCACTTAATCCACTTAATTTACCTTAAAGATCTATTATGGGACTGTGACTAGATTCGAAGAATTTGCCTTCAACTTTTCACCTTCCTAAGAGCACCACAAAAATACCAAAAAGAAAACCAATATGTATGCATTTTGCTCTAACCAAGGTTTAAACACACTATCACCATCTTCCAAGAAACACTTCAAACCACACTAACTACCACCTTTGTGTTGTCAACCACATGCACCACAAACATTACAATTAATATTTGCACAAATGATGCACTTCAAATAAATTATAAAAAATTATAAAATATAACTCACTCCCATTTCTCACATAAACACTTCCAAAACAATTATAAAAATAATACTTAAGATATAAACACTCCAAATGCACACATCAGGAATCAAACCCATGACCACCAATGGCCACCAATCTATAGCTAAGGCTTTAACCAACTATGCTACACTTCACTTCTATAAGATCATATTTTTATTAATTTAATTAATACTCCTAACATCCCATACCACCTTGAAAACATAATTATTTTTCCTGGGTCTTATATGACTTATCAATCTTGGATTGGATTGTGGCATTTAGACTTATCTTGTTTTGATTTTGGGGTCTATCCTTTTGTTTGGGTTCTTATCAAAGAGGGACCTCTTTGTGGTGAATCTTCCTTTGTTTATTAATCTACTAGATTGTGACGTATTTCATCTTTGTCTTTTTTTGCTTTCTTGATTCTTATTTTAATTGTTTCATTACAGAAGAAATCCGAAGTTAGAAAAGATCGTCATCTTTCCTGTTAGGATTGTATCATTGTCTTATCGCAAATCTTGGACAACGACACCAAAACCTTGTTGATGATCCAATACGAATCTAATTTATCCAATAAGTGCACTGAGTTCAATTGTAGCACAACAAGATCATACCCATTAGAATTTGTTTTGAATAAAACAATAACCTATGATTTATTTATTTGTATTGAAACAACAATAAGAGTTGACAGATTTGAAAGCAGATAATTGCTTAAGGAATAAAGTAGTTGATGTTGATAAGAATGTTGAGATTGAACTTGGCTAATCTTCTACTGCATTGTTATCTACTCGTTTATAAGTTACGTTCATTAGTTTAATGTTCTTGAAAAAAGTGCTCTTTATTGTAATCCTAAATCCATTTTTGGCATTTAGGACCTAAGGTTATTGAACTTAGTGTGATTCCCCAACCCCTGATTAAGTGACTCCTACCATTAAGAATAGGGCTCTATATTTAGCTAAAATAGATAGATTTATTCCTAGAATATAGCAACATTAAAAAATTTGATTGAATCTAAACATAAACTAGTTTTCACTCAATTTAAGTTGATGAGGTAAAATGAGTGATTAAGTCATCAAAGCGATATGCATAAATCAAATAACTAATACGTAAAGTAAGAACATAACATATTTTGGAATCAATAACAATGTAAAGAATTAGAGAAGTTACATTCAATCCCAACAAGAGAGAATGTAGTTGTTCAGGATAATAAATTCAAGTACAAGCAATTGAAGTTGCTATCCTTCTCTCATGGTTCTCCTAACATCTATTACAAAAGTGTCTAAAATAAGAGAGCAAAACTCTATTTTTTATAGAAATTGTCAGGTCTTAATGCTTTCTCCTAGGTGGGTTTTATTTTGGCTTAACCTTTGGTATGATGGTCAACAATGGAGCTTTCCTTCCTTCCTCTGAAGCTTAACCGCCAATTCTGGTGCTTGAGATTTCTTTGCAGTGAAAGTTTCTTCTTTGAGGATTAACACCAATGTCGTTGCTCAATTGCATGACTTACATTTGAATCTTTGCTAAATCATCTTTCCATGTTGAATGTCATCTTTAGGACTCAATGCCATAAGCCTAAATTCCATTAAAATGTCTAAAAAAAATCACAAACACTTTAGTTTTATTGTTTTTTTACTTTTTTATTCCTTATTTTATAATTTAAAGTAAAAGGGGTTTGTTTTGCAAAGAAATATGTAAATTTCATTCATGATAAGTGTTAAAGTAATATGAAATATTACCGTTGTTGCAATTTGGGTCACCACTTTCTTTGATATATGTTACAAGTTTCTTTACTTTTCTTGGAAACTTTACTCTACAATTTACTTTAGTTGTTCATATTATTTATTGCAACTTCTCCTATCATCATACCTCAAGAGTTTGGGATGTCTAAACAAACTTAAGAATGAGACCTTTTATTTAAAATTAATTTTTTGAGTTTTTATTATGCAAAATTATCTATTAAATTTTCATGATTAATTTTATTTAATATTTATTTTTAAATAGACAATAATGCTAATTCGTTTAATCTTTGTTTAGATATTGTTGATCTTAAACAAATTTTTATTATCTTTAGCTTTGAGAAACTCCTTTCGTCTGAAGCAATTAATACCAGAACTGTTCATTGCTTATTTCATTAGAGGTTTCATCTCCATTATCCACCAAATAGTTAAACTCTAACCTAGTTAATAATTCTGCAATCCAAAATCTTCTTACAAAGCTGAATATATCTTGTGGAGCTCTAAAGCACTTTAAACTTTCAAACCTTCAACTCCAAAGGTAATTGTTCTTCTTTTAGGTACTTATCCTCCTTACACCAAGTAAGGGTTGTGCCGGTAGAAGATAGTCTAACGCTCAAGTTAGCCCAATGCGTCAGTAAGTAATAAATGTAGTGATTAATGAAAACGTAATTAATTTACCTCGTGTGAAGTGCAATTTATATTAATATTTATGGGCCCTTACTTGGATGAGTGTGGGCAACGAGGCCTAATTACCTGTGGTTGGTTGTATGTCATTGTGGCCAATTCAATTAGGTTAGTGTCATCCTAGTCGGATAATGAGGGACCAAATACATGTCGGCTCATTAAGCCGACATGTACTCGGTTAGGGGTAATTCTTTCCTAGTCCAGGGGTGACTTAGTCATGTATAGTACACTAGCCCCCTATCTTTAACATTACACGTGTTGAAGGCTTTCTAAGAGTTTTGTGGTGTCAAGCGTCACTAGTCAGTTTCTTATTCATGAATTGTTGATCACAATGTCAGTATCCGGGTCTTAACTTGTTGATCATGGTGCCCGATACTCAATGCTCGGTTTGTTTGTAAAGAAAATTTCTATTTCTTTAGCATTGTGGCCTTATAGGTATAGTAGCCTCCAACCTAAAAAAGTTTAGTGAAGAGGTTATAAAGATTAAGTGATAGATTAGATGCGGTGAGGGAGGTGAAGGGGCAATGAGCTACTATTGGCAGAGAAATGACATAGGATTGGGAAGGTGCAGAGTCGTGACCTTGGTCTTCAAATCTAAAGAGATCTGATAGTTGAGGAGAAGAGGTGGGAAGATGAATGTCACGAAGGTTTGCTATATATAGGAGGCTCATTTGCCTTAATCAAGTACCAAATGCTTGAGAAATTTGCTTTATTGTGGATATCATTGTTAAAGAATTGTCTTATAAGTTTTGATTACTAAAAGGTATGTCACATAACAGTTTAAATATGGGTTTCGGGGAGGGGTTGGATAGTGAAAGTAGTAGCCACAACGAGAGTAGATGGATCACGATGTGGGTATGAATGGGTAGACTCTATGGTAAGGAAAAAATTTTATGTGTTTAGGTGGTTAAGGATCTTCAAATCTTGGATGAATACTATATGTATCATTGAAGAGGGTGGGTGTTGTAGACAATGTTTGTCATGCCCGGGAATGGTATGATGAGGAATTCATTTATGTATATATGTTTTTATTCCCATAGCTTTACATTTGATTACTATTTGACAAGTTCCCCATGGGTATTCTTCGTATTCTAATTGTTGCGCCAACACAAATCCATCCCAAAACTTGTGATTGTCTTTAGGCATTTAGGTTAGTATGTTAGAGACTTTATCTGTCCCTGTCACCAAAGTGCCTTTTTCATTTCTAGGAGGTCAGAGACTCTATGCATAATTTGACAGGTCCTGATGAAATACCTTAGCCAAGGGACCTAGAACTAGAGCTATGGCTAGGAGGATATAAGAAGATTGGGCCTCCTCTAAGCATCCAAGGCCTAAGTTGATGTTTAGTTAGGCTAAGTGGGATTGAAAACCTAGCCTAAGTTTCTATCTTTGTAAATATTACATTAGGAGTTAATTTTGAGCTTTGTATTCTAGGCCCAGTACAATAAGGTTTTCATTGGGCCATGTATTAGGCTTTGGAGGAAATTGGGCTTTAGAAGCATTCTGGACCAAAAAAAGAGTCTAGCCTAAACTTTGGGCCTTTGGTGGAGCGCATTTCACCAAGGATTCTAGATCCTTCATGCGCATAACTTGCTTACCAAGCTTGTAGCTAGCACCTCTATGCAAGGAAAGGGTAACTTGCTTAGGTTGCCAGTCATACCTCCCACATGCTCCTTTTGACTCCAAAATTCAACTTTCCAGCACCAATTTTCGCTCTTATTTTTAGAGACTCCTAGCTCTACTTTTCTCCTATAAATTGAGGAGCTTACTTCATGTAATATTAGCTTGAATTTGAGTAATAAAATGCAGCCCAATTATGTGCTCAACCTCTCTTTTAAGCTCACCTTAGAGTAAACTCCTCTCTAGTTTACTCTAGCCTATTTCCATAAGAGTTGACCCCACCTCTCTCTAGGAGCTTCGCTAAATTGAACCAATCTTAATCCTTTCAACTTCTTGTACTTTGCTTTTGTGTGTCTCATCCATGCCATGGAGGCTTCGTCATCTTTTCAAGGACTCCAATATAGAAGATGAACTCATCTGGTCCGATAGTGGACACATCTAAGCTTGAGAAAAAGAAAAAGGAAAAGAAGATTTGTGCCCTCAACACAATGAGGCATTGGGAAAGATTAAGGGCTAAGCTTCTTGGACAAGGTGGTGGTTTCACTTCGAGGAACAGAGCTAACGACTTGATGTTTTGGAGAGCCCACTCATCACCATGCACAAACGCGTACATATATGCTTGAATGAAAGTGAACTGAAAATGGTATAGGAGGTTAAGTTGGCCACTATTGTTCGTGCGCTATTGGGGGGTCGATCGTTGATGCTCGACTAGAGGATAGCGAACTTGCTATAGAAGGAAATGGTGGTTGGATAGAAAAAAATTATGGTTGAGGACTTGGCCATCTTGTAGAAGTAGTTTAATGATTCTAAGGAGGCATGAGCTAAGGAGAAGAAGGCTTTGGAGGATAAAGAGAAAAAATTGGGGGCATGGAAGACCAGGTGTCTGGATTTGGAGAAGAAGACTAAGAATAAAGGGAAAAAGCTAAAGAAAGGGATTGACGATTTGAAGAAGGCCATTGACGATGACAGGGAGCCTCAGGAAAGACTCGAGGCTTACTTGGTTGGGCTGCAAAAGTATATCATAACAGAGCACACGAACGACTTCAACAAGGATTTGAGGTAGGTCGAGTTCTTGTATTAAGAAGTTTCGACCAAGGATACATAGTTTGATGTGAACAAGGACATCTTCGGAGGTCATATGTTGGATGTGGATGAAAAAACGACCACTAAGGCAATTGAAAAGATAGTGATGGCAAAATTTTGTACATGCTGAGCGGTGATAGTTGCCAAAGGGTAGGCCAAAATCCATTTAGTGAAATAGTGAACACTGACCAATAAAACCTTGACTTGACCCTTCCTTAAAGTAAAAGGGCCTAGTATGTCCATCTCGTACTTTGCAAAAGGTCATGGAGAGATGATATGGTGTAGCTCTTCTTGCTTGTCGTGTATGACATTGTCATACTTCTATCAAGGTATACACTTCTTAATATACTCACCACAGTTCGCCTCCATAGTTGACTATAAGTAATTGACTCGAAGGACTTGTGCCACCATCGTTCTCACGTAAGAATTATACCCAAAGATACCTTGTTGTAATTCACATAGGACGTAGTCGGCATAATCGACTCGAAGTGAACTTTGAATACTTCTTAAGAAAATTTATCATGAGCCTAATTTTATCAACTGGTCATGGGAGGAAATGGGAAATGGTCATTAACCTTTGTATGAGACACTAAACTTCCTTTACATTCTTTAGGCTCCTCATGCTAAATACAATCTGACACTTTTCGTGGTTCAACTTAATGCCTCTATGTGTCAACATGAACCATAGGAACTTGCCTTTGTCTACTCGAAACACACATTTCTTCAAATTAAGGCATAGGTTGTACTCTCGTAGGGTCGAGAATACATTAGACAAATCTTTGGAATGCTGGGTCGGGGTGGGGGACTTTACCACCATATCATCGACATAAACTTCAACACTTTTACTGATTAGGTGCTTGAACACCCTATCCTCGAGCCTTTGGTATGTCACCCCAACATTTTTAGTCCAAAAGGCATGACCTTGTAATGGTAGTTGGCCTCTTCCGGGATGAAGACGATCTTCAACTTATCATCTTCAGCAATTGGAATTCGATCATACCCCGAGCAAGCGTCCAAGAAATTTAGCACATTTTGGTTGGCTGATCCATCCCCTAGCCATTCAATGTCAAGTAAAAGGTAGGCGTCCTTAGGGCACACCTTATTCAATTTTGTGTAATCCACACATATCCGTCATGTTTCACTGGCTTTCTTTACCAACACAACATTAGCCAACCATGTGTATCGTGCCTCCTTAACAAACCTAGCTTGTAAAAGCTTATTTGTCTCAAATTTAGTAGCTATTCTTATTTGATACGATCCTAACCGAAAAAAAGACGATATTTTCTGACTTTGAATTTCTTCTATAAAATAAATAAAAAAGAACTCGAAATAAGACAAAGACGGAATGCGCCATAATTTATTAGATTGATAGGTAAAGGAAGATTGGCCACAAAGAGGTCCCTCTTTGATAAGAATCAAAGGATAGACGCCACAATTAAAGATAGATAAGTCAAGACACCACAATTCAATCCAAGATTGATAAGTCAAAACACAACAATCCAATCCAGGATTGATAAGTCAAAACGCCACGATCAAGATTGACAAGTCTAAAGGTAGTTTCACACAAAGTTTTTAATCTCTGATAAAAATCTAAAGTTCTAATCCAAAACTAAGAGAGCCCTCTCATAAAGAAACAATTTCATTAATGACTAAAGTGCTTACAAAAGTTATGAAAATGTGAACAAATAGACTTGCCTAGGACTCTAAGGATATGCTCAACAATAAAGGCCCGACAATGAACTTAAGAAAATAAAAAAGGAATTTAAAACGCGTCTTGTCGCCCAGCAAAGGATGATTCATCCATTGAGCATTCGCTTAGCGATCCAAGTCACATAGAGACAATTACAATTCTAAAAAATGTTTGCTTAGTGACTAATGTTCGCCCACCGAACGTAAAATTCACAATTATATTCTAAAAGTGAACCACAAGCTATGATCTTCAGGTTTTGGGGACTTTCAACTTCTTGTATCATCATGATGCTTAAAGATATTTGTTCTTCCATCCTTTGACTTTTTGACCTTGTGATAGGTCCTGTATCACACCTAGCCGGTTTCGCTAGCATACCAACACAACCAACACATATCACCCTTGACTGACAACTCATATCGGACAAGGCTAGGGGACTGGTGTACCACACCTAGCCAAATTCGACCAAATAAGTAGACAATGTGTATATCAAGGTAGCCAAGTTCCCAGCCTAGGCCGAGTTAGCCTAAACTTGTACCGATTTTAACCTAAACTAAACATCTAAAGGAACAACCTGCATCTCATATCACAAACATAAGCTATCAAGACAAGTAGCCGGCCTAGACCGACTATTCCAACATATCCGGTAAGATTAGAACCTAGGCCGACCACTCCAATGAACTCAGCATAATAGAAGCCCCCGCGTTCAATAAACCTTAAGGGCCTGGGTTAGGACCCAAGCCCACTCACAGCCCAAGTTAGAGCCCAAGTCAAGGCCCAGCCCATGAGATGGTCAGACATTATTAATGCTCTATAAATACACGTGGACCCTAGCAATTAAAGGTACACATTCAATAATCACTGATTTGACTCCCTGAGAGCTTTGACTTACTTGAGCTTCGGAGAATCTTCTGCAAGTAACCCCTCCTGGGTTCAAGCTGACATGTATCAACCAGGAAGAGGTCAATCGAAGAGATAGCGGACTACATGGTAATGTGACGCTTGTGCCTAACTTATTTGTTCTCTGCAGGAACAGGTCCCTTAAATTGCCATGGTTCTTGTCAACACCCGATTTCGTTAGAACAAATAAAATGTATTTTTTAAAAATTAAAAAAATAGAAAAAAATAATAATGGATAAACAAAGATGATTGAAATAAAGTTTGTAAAAAAGAAAACTAAGATTTTTAAAATTAATTAATTAATTAATTAGTTAATTAAAAATTGAAAATCATAGCCATCCATTTTTTTACTACAACACACATCCTATTTTTCTCGATTCTTACCACCCTCTTTCTTTTCTAAAAACAAACCGATCACTCACTTCTCTCTCTACCCACACCCCTCACTTTTTCTTCTTTTACACCCCAAAACTCTCACCATTCTCTAGATGCCACGTGGCATCCCACTCCCACCCAACTTACACAATAATTCACTCACACACTAAATCACTCACCACTCGGTATTCACTAATTCACTCACCTTACTGACGCACACACTCACAATTCACGCTCCCCTCACTGACGCACACACTCAAAATTCACTCACCTCACTCACCCACACACTCACGGTTTTTTCACACACACCGTACACGAAACACACCTCACTGTTCACACTCACTTAATCACAAAACCACTACACACAAAAGAGGACACACACGAAAAACAGGCGACAACTCTCTTCTCTAAAAGAAAAAAGAAAAAGGAAGGAAACATTCACTCTCTGATATTCACCTCATGGCCTAAACCACCATTGTTTCATTTTTTGCCCCAATCCTTTCACGCACCAACTGTAAACGAAACCGGGGCTCACCTTCTCCACTCTTTCACACTTCACACCACCAGTGCTTGCGCCAAGCTTGGATTTCCGGCAACGGGAACTAGAGGCACTGCGAGGCGTGAAGGTTGTCAGCCGAGAGGTCCATCTCCTATTCTCCCTTCTTATCTGTTTCGATTATTATTTGAATTCATCAGTTGAAGTTGATTGGCATCCAAATTGATTGTATCTTGAACCTGATGAGATTGTATTGCAGTTGTAGGTTTATTGATTAACTTTGAGTGAACATTCGAGTTGTTTTGGTTGAAAAATTGTATAACCTATGCTTGCACTTTATGATTTTGGGTTTCAGTCGGCTCAGTTTAGGGTTAAATGTATTGAACATTGTGGTTGAGCTTGTACAAATCTGAGTTTCGTTTTCTAATATGAAGATAACGGTGGAGTTTTGGCCCCTACGATGATTATTGTTATTTGGAAACTAAATTAGAGATACTTGAATTAATTGCTGAAGTGACTATGTAATTTTGTTGGTATGATTGAGTGCTGATGTTTAATTGCGGATCAAATTGTGCCATTTATGTTTTGTTTTGTTGATAACTGTCATCTCGGATAATCTTATTTGAATCTACTTTTTGTATTGACATTTTGATTGGAGTTGGATTGTTGACGGGGAACATAATTGGTTACTCTGATTTTGTTTGAATTTGCTTTATTGAGTTTATGTTTGAATTGTGATAATGTAATAGATTGATTTGAAATCCAATGACAAATGTTTTATTATTAAGTGTGGTTGGAGACAAGGCATCTAAATTGAAACAGGAATCACAAGTGCAAGTGTTTGGGAAATATGGTTCGTAAAGTCTTGATACTTTTTAGTTGCATTTAAAACCATAACTTAATTTTGTCTCAAGCCCATTTCGTTTGGTAGAATTAATGTGCTACTTTGAAACAATGAAATATACTATGATGTACTTTATATTCGCAAGTGTTAGTTTATTCATGTGATAAATTGAAATGGAATGCATGGGCTTTTAATACACTATTGATTTTGATGATGATTAGATGGGACTCATGTTTTTTTTAGAAAATATAATAATGGTTGGATGAAATTGCATGGCCTTTATATGTTAGTTTGAAATAGGAGCGTATATGGTTATCAGGTTTGACTTTATAATTAATTGGTACTTGTGCATAAATAGACCTAATTGCATTTTGGTAGCAATATAAAGTAGTTTAAAGTCTACTTATAAAAATTTGCTAATATTAAATATAATGTTTCTCTTCCCTTCTCATTTTTTTAATTTCATACGTTTAAATTTTGAAAGGTTGGATATCCGTATGGTCATCCACATCGTCTGGTATCCAATCTTGTTATCCGATTTTTTTTTTCAAAGACAAGTTTTTGGGATGTTGTATGATCGTCTTTCATCTAACATCCCCATAATAAAAGTTTGAGTATTTGTACGATCATCCGATCGTTTAATAATCGAATATTTACCTCGACCTTTAAAAATAGTTTTTGGAATATTTGTATGGTTGTTTGTCATCTAATATCTCCATAATAAAAGTCTGAGTACTTGTGTGATCGTCCGCATCGTTCTAGTACTCGGTACCTTTCATTCTATTAAAAATTCTAAAAACCTTATTATAAAAATTTCAAAATAAAAATATCAACACTCATTCATTTAAGTCCAATTTTCACTAGCATTCCCTTTCATTCATGTCCAGCTCCTACCGGCACACTTTCACAATTTTTTATAAAAAGAACTATGTAACATTGATTCTCTATTACGAATAGAGATTCATATGAGCGAGGAATTATCCTTGTTGGACCCTTTAAAATAAAAAAAAAATTGTTTCTTTTCTATATTATTTTCTTATTATTTTTGGGAAATTAAACATCTTGAAAACCACATCATCTTGGTATATCTAATTAAAGGTACCACTTTTGAGCGGGTGGTGTAGGGTGCTAATACCTTCCCTATGTCGTAACCGACTCTAGATTTAAAATTCGATTTTTTTAGACCACATGTTTTATTTTACAGTTTTTCTATAGTTTTCCATAATAAACTATGATGGCGACTTTCAAAAGTTTATTTTATTTTATTTTTTCGAGTTAGCTATATCCGATAGCGATTTAGGTTGCGACAATTCCTTTTCAAGTTCTTATATATGTCTAGGATAGTCCTCTATCATACCTTCCTACCTAAAGCGAAATTGTCCTCAATTTTGTGTAACCTGAAGATTCATTTACCTTTGTATTGAATTAAGAGATAGTCCTCTATCATGTCATCCTTTTTGTAGAAAATTTATCCTCAAATTTGTGTCACTTGAATATTCTTTTCCCTCAGGTTTGGTAGTGTTAGAATGATGTAGGATTATCTTGTTCCATTTTAAGATTAATGTATATGGTGTGAGTTGATTAAGAAAGCTAAGTAAAATCCCTACTAGACATTAAGATAGAATGATATCTAGATGTGAAGGTTCCTTTCACAAGGCTTAAGAGAAAATGATGGATTGATTAAAAACAATTAAGAATGGAAAACACATAAAAAGAGTAAAACTCGAGACACACACAAAGGAAGAAGAAAGCATAAAATAGAAAGGAAAGGAATGGTAAAAATGTAAGAACCACGCTACTACAAGGCTAGGCTAGAAGCCATGTCAACCTTGAAGATGAGTGGATGTGTGCCGCCACTTAAGTCTAGACCCAAGATAAGGAGGAAAAATCTCACAAATAGTTGAAAGACAAAGGTGTATAATTTCTCCAAAATGTTCAACCTCTTTTACAAGTGTTAGAGGACCCCTTATATAGAAGTGTTTAGGGGTCTCTAAGCAAAAGCACAAAGTTCTAAAAAGGATGATAATGCAAATAACAAAACTTAGAGTCTAGAAAGTAGGTCAACAAAGGAGTACATGGACACATTCTAGAAGCTTTCTTGGCCAAGGTAAGGTGATGCTCCTTCTAAATGTTTCTAGACTTCTTGGTGGCCAAGACATGTGGTCATCCTTTCTAGATGTTTTTGGAAAGCTTTGCTCCTTCTCTCTCCTCCACATGTGCTCTCCAAAAGCCATATAAAAATGCGCCATTTGTCTCTCCATGTGTCACATAATAATGAACCTACAAAAAAAGTTAAAATAGATTAGCATGTTGGCTTAGGTTAAGCTAATCTTGAGTCAACAAGTCAACCTTAGACCAAGGTCAACAAGTCCACTAAGAAAAGTTAACTAAGCCAACTTTAGGGAATTCAAACTAAGGAAAATAAAAGCAAAGGAATGGATTAAGGAACTTCCTTTCTTCTAAGCATGTGTCATGGGCCATCATCCTTGGTAGGGATCAAGCCTTCATCATAGAAGTAGCTCACCCATTTGGAGAGAATTTGACCAAAATTCTAGAAGATCTTACAATGTACACCAACATAAATGAAAAGACACAATACTAAAATAATCAAAAAGTAGATATTATATGACAATGAGATTTAAATTCTGGAAGAAGCCAATATCTTATTATTAAAGATTATCGAGGTCTAACTCCAAGGTCAAATACCCACTTGTAACAAACATCAAACAATTTTAAAGTAAAAATATAATGATCATAGGTACTTCAAATGATAATATAAGAACAAATGATATTGTGTCGATTAATAACCAAATTATAAGTACGACTTTGGCTATCCATTGGTTTGTTGGGAATATAGAATAAACTAACTCATGTGTATATTTTCCCAAACTTGCATCTTTACCCATAGGTTGGTTGAAACTAGATAAAAAAAACTAAGTCATGTGTAGATATTTCTAAGCTTGTGTCCAAACTAAAATAATGATTTTGAATATTGAAAGTAATTTACAAACAAATAAGTATATTATCAAATACAAGTTTATCAGTTTGAAGCTTGTATCTTCCTTTGTTGTAACTCTTTCTTCAGTCCATTGTTGAAGCCATTGTTCCTTGATAAACAATTCTTTCCTAGAAAACAAGACAAAATGAGGTCAATTAGAATGTGCTTTTAATATTATTTCAGAATACTCTCTTGTTTCTTTCTATTTTCTTTCTCTTCTCTCTTTTTCTTTTTTTCTCTTAGTAATGGGCATTATCATGTTTTTATTTTATTTATTTTAATGTTTTATTGTTATTTTACCTTTGAGTTTCTTTTTAATATTTCAGGTTTTATTCAATAAAAGTGGAAAAGATAAACATTTGGTATGATATCTGGACTTGTCCACTGTATTATTTGTGTGATTTGGTACACCTTCCAATCACGTAACAAGCTTTTGGCATTGTTGTCGAGGACTAAAGTTTGGTTTAGTTTAATTGTGTTTGTTTACTGATTTAGGTTTTATTTATTTATTTTATTTATTTAAGAAAAAATGGCTTTATTGTTCTACACTGTCTTTATTATTCTATATAGTTTAATGCGCCTTTCTAGTTTTCTTCATTATCCATGAGATGCAAGGTTTCAGCTAATCAACTACTCTACGGTCCAAAAGATTGAAAGAACAACTTAAAGAAACAACAATATCAAGAGAAGACTATTTAAGGAAGCACAAGAAGATTCCCTTATAATTGTAGAAAGTACACAAGATTTCTCTTATCATGCACATATCCAACCATCAGATCATTACAAAGAGGTGGATATGGCCGGAACAGGTGAAGTACAACGTACTTTGGGAGATTGTGCCACATTCATGGGTCCACTCAATTTTAATAACAATGCTAGGCCAACCATAACTAAACCAAATATGGAGATGAAACCTGCATGTATACATTTAGTGTAGAGTAATCAATTTGACGGGTTATAACATGAAAACCCATATAATCACTTGGCCATGTTTCTGGAAATTTGCAACATGGTGAAAATCAACAAGGTACCTGATAATGTTATTCGCTTGAGTTTGTTTCCTTTTTCTTTGACAAGGAATGCAAAGGTATGGCTGCACTCTTTCCCTGAAAATCAGGGAAGGCAGGAGATAACATCATTCCAACAAGACTATGAAGAATCCTTGAGCCAAACATGGGAACGATTAAAGGGGTTGTTGAGGAAGAAGCCAATGCATGGATTTAATGATCTAACCCAAATTAACATCTTTTTAAGAGGACTTAGAGCACAAACTAAGTTGATGTTGGATTCCTCAACTGGAGGTATTATCAAATCCAAAACACTTGCACAAGCCAAAACATTGATCGAAAACATGGCTTCTAATAATTATGAGGTGCAAAATAAGCACAAACAACTTCAGAAGAAGAGAGTATTAGAGCTCCAGACTCATGTTAACTTAAAACATGCTAATGAAAAAATAGATGGAGGCACTTATGATGATGAAGATGTGACCATCTCATCAAGTTCCAAGGAGGCCAACCCTAGGAGGATCACTAGGAGCATGAAAAAAGGGAAGTCATTATCCTCTCTATCTTTATTTTGCATTTCTTTAATTTTAATTTCTTGAAGTTTGTTGTGGTTGACCTTGACTTAAGGGTTGACTTGTTGACCCAAGATTAGCTTAACCTTAAACCAACATGCTAATAAATTTCTTAATTTGCTTTTGTAGGAATAAGAAAGGAGGAGGACCACATAGGAGACAATTGGCGTCCTAAGGAAGAGAGAGAAGGAACAAGACTTTCTAGAAGACCCTAGAAAGGGGCGACCCACATGCCTTGGACACCAAGACTTCTAGAAAGTTCTAGAACCCTCCTTTAGGAGCCTTGGCCATGAAGACTTGCCACCTAGATGGCTTGGACGAAAATTCACCTAGGTACACCTTAGGATGACCTACTTAGTAGAACATGTTAGGTTTCTTTTGTAATCCTTTAACTTAGTTGTTTTGCTAAGGGGCCCCTAGACTTGTCTATTTAAGGGGACCTCTAACACTTGTACAAAGGTTGAACATTTTGGAGAAATTAAACACCTTTGTGTATCAACCATTGTGAGAGTCTTCCTCCCTAGGGAGTGAATGCTTTTAAGCCTTGTCTTGAATCTTGATTCAAGTGGCGGCACACATCCACTCATCTTCAAGGTTCCCATGACTTCTTCTAGCCTAGCCTTGTAGTGATGTGTTTCTCACATTTTTATCATTCTTTTCCTTTCCATTTTAAGCTTTCTTCTTCATTTGCCTGTGTGACTTGGGTTTTACTCTTTTTTATGTGTTGTCCACTCTTGTTTGTTTTGAATTAATCCATTATTCTCTTCTCTAGGACCTTGGGAAGGAACCTTCACATCTAGATAGCTTGCTATCTAAATGTCCAGTGGAATAAGATAATCCAACATCATATGAAGAAGTTATCGTCATTGCCACAAGAAATCCAAAATGCTTCCTAAGTGCAACACCAACAACTGATGCAAAGTTGTGTTTTATATGAAGAAGATCATGCAAATGGGCAATGGGTTGTGCAAAGTCAACCACAAGAGGATGTCAATTACATGGGAAATCAAAAACTGCCAAGGAAACTACAAAATTTTCAATCAAGGATGGAAGTCTCATCCTAGCATGGGATAACTAGACCATCCAATAAGCAACAACAACAACAACCCTCCTTGTACGAAAGGCAAACAAAGTTGGAAGAGACACTCCAACAATTCATGCAAGTGTCTCTTTCAAATCACAAGAGCACGAAAGCCTTTATTCGTAATCTAGAAACACAACTGGGTCAATTGGCAAAAATGGTAGAGGAGAAACTTGCGAAAATTTTTACAACCAATATAGAGGTGCACCTAAAAGAGCATTGTAATGTTATCACAACGAGGAGTGGTAACGTGTATAAGGAAAGAGAGAAAAAAGAGGAAGACAATGATAGTGGAGAAATAACGATAGAAAGAAAAATAGAAAATGAAAAAAAGAAGGAGAAAATCGAGAAAAGAAAAGAATAAAAGGTGGAGAAAATCCTTCCATATTCTCTAGTACCATCCAAGAAAGATAAGGATAAGTAGTTTGCTCATTTCATGTAGATCTTCAAGCAATTGGAAATTAAAATTTCTTTCTCTAAAGCAATACGACAGATGTCGGCATACGGTAAATTTTTAAAAAATTTATTGACAAAGAAGAGGAAGTACATAGAAAAATACACCATTGAGGTCCAAGGAAACTACAACACAATCATTCAAAAGACTTTCCCTCTAAAGTTCAAAGATCCTGGTAGCTTCATGATCCCTTGTACAATTGAGAATTTGGCTATTGCGAAGGCGTTAATTGACTTGGGAGCTAGCATTAGTTTGATGCCCTTATCTATGCTTAAGAAAATTGAAGGCCTCAAAGTCAAACCAACAAGGATGAATTTACAACTTACGGATTGATCAATTAAATGTCCCTATGCAGTTGTTGAGGATGTATTGGTATAGGTGGACAAGTTCACTTATCCACTGGATTTCGTCATACTTGATATGAAGGAGGATATTCAGGTTCCTCTCATACTTGGAAGACCATTCATGAAAATTGTCTAAGTTATAATAGATGTTGATGGCGACAAGCTCAAACTCAGAGACCAAGAGGAGGAAGTAAATTTCAATATGTCTAAAGATACCCATAATCCGGAATCAAAGGATATCCATGCCGTTAATGAAGTTTTATCTATGACAGTTAGCCAGGTCATGTTTTGAGGTTGCTGAAAAAAATGTTCACATTAGTTTTCTCCACAATAGAAAACAGAAAAGGATCATCCTTCGGGTAGAGAAAAAGAAGTTCTCGTTAATCCCCACACTTTGGAAGAGAATGAATTCAGATTGGGCCAGCCTATTGTATTAAAGAAGTTTAAATGGAAATTCTTTTCTACTAAAATGAAGAAAAAGTGGTCGAGTCTATAGGTTATTAAAAATATCAAAGCTTATGGGAAGGTCGAGATTGAGAAGCCATATTCTGGAACAACAAAATTAATGATCAGTAAAAAGCTATAACCACATAGGTGTGAATAGAAGAATCACACCAAAAGAACTGATCATGAAACCGTGCTTATGAAGGGTCGAGCTATCAAATGTTAAACTAACGCTTACTGGGAGGCAACACGGCATTTTAATTTTGCATTTTAGTTAAAAAAAATAGTTTCGATTTGCTAGGCGAACACATTCGCCCAACAAAGAAGCCTCGCCTAGCGAATCAAGGAGTTTTGCAAATCCATTCGTCGAGTGAAAAAGCTCGTCGAACAAGCACTTGCTCTCTATATTTAGGTTGTGCAGTGAATTAATTCACCTAGCGAGTCATTTTTTCTCACGTAGTGAAGAACAAGGTTTTTCTTGATTTGTATTTTTGCTTTGAGTCATTTTAATTATTGTCTTTTGTTCTCCATTTTATTTTTGAGTGTGTGTGTGTGTGTGTGTGTGTGTTTGCCATTATGTTAAGCTTCATAATCATATCTCAATGTGCATTGTCAACTGGTGTAATGACCAATTAAAATGAAATAGACATGATTGTTATTCATCTTTATTGTGCATACTGATTGGAATATTTTGAAGAGCTTTGAGTGAAAGATAGTTTGGTATGATATGATAGTTAGTCCTTCTTCAAATATGAGAGTGAAATTAGACTTTTGAAAAAATTTTAGTAATGTGAACTTATATGTAGAGAGATGTAAGGGGAGTAGTTATTGTCATAAAATTAATTTTTGCTTGATTCTTGTTAATGAAATCACATAATTGGTTAGAAACGATAAATGCATTGTTTGGTATGTAAATCCACTTAACCAAATAACCAACCCAAAAGTTACTTATATGTTGTTACCCTCTTTGAGCCTAACTATTTCATTCTTTACCCTTAGCCCTGAAAGAAAATATATCTTGTCCCACACCTTAGCACAGAGAACATGTACATGTTAAGTGAAAAAAGGGTATGAGATGAGATCAATTTGGGGTAGGATGTAAACATGATACAACCTATCAGGGTATCAAATTGAATAAGTTTGGGGTAGGCTTTTCTAAACAAACCCTACCCTAAAGAAGTGAATAAGTTTGGGTTAGACTTTTGAACTTGAATCAAGTGGATGATAAATATATATATATATATATATATATATGAGATGGAATCATATGAATGGTGCATTGGGCCATGAAGTTAGGCAACAATTACGGAATAAGTATGATTGAATCTGAATAATGCTGGATTAAGTTAGGATCAGTTTTGGGTGCAAAAACAGTCAGGGGTACGCAACTGATATAGTGCATGGCGGTAAGATGTGCTCTGCCAAGCGATAGACCCTAAACAATGGGTCTGGGAGAGGCTTGGTGCCTAGTGGCAATGGTGTCCCGCTAAGCGGTCTGCACGATAATTTTGCCTGACGACGCTTAGGCTGTGCCAAACAATAACGCTGCAAGTAATGGGTTAAGTGTGTTGCTTGTACGTAGTGAATGCGAGACTTGGATTGGGAGATGTTGTGCCATGAGCGGGTAGGTTCATGGATGGTGGTAGACACGTGATGATATCAGCGGGGAGGTTCATATCTTGTTACTCTCGTGTGGGGATACGAGCAGGGAGGTTTGTATGTTTCGTGCTCACACTTGAGAGATGCTATGAACGGGGAGGTTCGTATTTGGTGGATCACGTGTGTTGGACTACGGACGGGTAGGTCTGTAGAGCAAGACTACGAGCGGGGAGGTTTGTAGAGCAGGACTACGAGCGGGGAGTGTTGACATGAGAAGCCAAGGTGGTATGCTTCTTGAAGATTTGATAAAGATTTAATGAATCCCTTTTGAACTATCTTGAAGCCATTATCATTGGAATGAAGCCTACATTGATGAAGGAAAAGAGATTTGATGGTATTCATGTTGATCAAGGTTGGAACGTGTGCCCTCCACATAATTACATCATTAAAAAAGTGTATTTGATGTTTGTAATTCATATTGTACACCTTGTAGCATTAATTAGATGTATTTGGTCTTTGTTATGTTTTTTAATCTGTTGAATGGTTTTTCAATAGGTTAAAATGTGTATTTTAATCTGTTGAATGGTTTTTCAACAGGTCAACCTGTTGAATTTCGTAACAGTTTGATTATAAGAGCTATGATTTTCGAAAGAGAGTTATTCTGACCATTTTTTAGCGCGAAATTGTTTTGGAAACTTGTGGAAATTCTCTCCTTCATGATCATACAATTTGCAGCAGTTGAAGATTGATCTTGGATCAATTCTTGAAGCTTTTGGCTTGATTTGGAGCTTGAAGAAAGTGTTTTATGGTAGGCTGGGTTGTGCTCCCACTCAGGTTTGATCTTTCTCAAGCTTTGTGTGTGTGCCTAGTAGTTTTCTAGGTCTACAAGAGGGTTCTTGATGTGCTGGTGTGACTCTTGTGTGATTCAAGAGTCTTTTATGTCATTTTTGCATATTTTGAAAGTGTAAGGGTGGATACTTTGTAAATCTTTTGAAATAGTGCAAAGTCAAGCTCAGGTTGCCTTGACAAACTAGATGTAGCTCATGTTTGAGTGAACCAGTATAAAAATCTCATGGTCTCCTCTTTTCTCTAACCTTTCTCTCTTGCATATTCATTTTAAAGTTTCAAGAACTTGTGTTTTAATCATCTTTTTCATGTTCTTGCATGTTTTCATGACATCTGCAGTATTGAGCATGTTTGCAAATCATTTAGAACTTATCTTGATCATTCTTCTGCATTGTTCCTGGTTTAAAACTCGAATATACATTTCGGTATTTTTCTCAGTATATTAGTCGACTACTTTTTTTGTTTCAATTGGTTGATTATACCATAACAGAATCTGTTTAGTAAAATCAATTGATTAACTCTATTTTTGACTGATTGAAAGTATACAGTTCAGTAGGGTTTGCATCCTAACTTGGTGATCTAATTGATTTAGTTAAAGGTGGTTTTTAGCTTTCAAAGATAGCCTAAATTTTTAACTAGCCAATTCAACCCCCCTTCCTTCTTGGCATTTCAACCATTTCAAAACTAACAATGAGGTTCGTAGATGCAGAATCACGAGCGGGCAGGTTTGTGTGAGCATTATAAATCTTGACTCCAAGATTAACTATTTGTGTGAATTGAAGGTTAAAAAGCCTTGGGGTATTAAGGTCTTGGCCAAGAACTAATTAGAATAAAACAGTGGAGTGTATTTTAATTTATATTAACTGATATGTTATGTATTTATGAGTTCATCCTTTTTGTTTGTGTTTTGCGATGATTGTGTGATTTATCATACAGGAGTAGATGATATTCCAAGTGATGTTGTTGATGCATAGCGACGGAGTGAGGGCTAACTTGGAGACTCTTGAGTTAGGAATTTTATTATGTTTCTTTTATTTCGTCGAATTTTGGAACTTGTAATAACTTTACTACTCTCGCTTTATTTAAATTATGGCGCGTTGAATAATGTTTCAATTTCCCGCATTTGGGATTAATAAAATTTTGATGTTAGATTTTTCAATTCTTATTTATTTATTTTAATTAAGTAATTTCCAGTAAGGACGTTGCAGTAATGAGGCTTAGCAAGAAGAAATATGGTTTTCAGGAATTCAAAAACACCATTGAGTCGAAGAGAACAACTAAATGTAAATAATTCATAGTATTCTAGTATTCTCTACAAAATAATTTTGCCATAAATTTTCATATACTTCTCATAACACAACCCATTTTTATCACATGGAATTGTCGTCTTTTCTTTTCTTTCTCTTTTCTTTTCCTAGGGTAGGGTTTTTACAAAAGCCTAGCCTAAATTATTCAATCTCATACCCTGGTAAGGGGTTTATACCCTACCCCAAACTGATCAAGGAATGACTAAAAACAAACATATCAAACTACCTCACAATCAATGTATGCCACAAGTTATCCCAACTATATGCAAAATTATGAGACATGAAAATGATTGCTCAAACATATTCTAACTCAGTTGACCATCCAAACATTCCATTCATATAGTTGAGGAATAGTATATGTTAAAGGCTTCAATGAGATTGGGTTTCATGATTTAGTTCAAAGGGAAAAAACCAAACAATATACTTCTAATTCCTTCTCTAGCATTTACACCTATTGTAACAAGTTGTAATGTCTTACCGATAAGTCTAAACTTGAATCATAAAAACCATATGTCTAACAATTTTTATTATAAGTTCGCATTAATAATCATGATTATGATGTTATGAATGAATAAATGTTCCACTTCTATTTCCAACATGTGAAATCTATTAGTTGTTCTGTCCTAATCAGGTTTCCCATACTTTCTTTTAGTCAACAAGTACTCCTACAACGCAATCAATCTAGAATATGCAATTTAAACATGAATAGAACACAAGAATGATGGAAAATAATTATATTGAATGGTGAAATTCACAAAGAGTTGAGAATACATTATAGTTAACCCCCATTAATAAGAGATTTATGAATGACTATATGTTCCACTTCTATGTCTAACATGTGAATTCTATAAGTTGCTTTATCCTAATCAGGTTTCCCAAACTATCTTTCAGTCAAAGGTACTCCCACATACGCAATAGATCTAGAATATGCAGTTTAAACATGAATAGAACACAAGAATGATGGAAAATAGTTATATTGAATAGTGAAATTCACAAAGATTTAAGAATACATTATAGCTAACCCCCATTAATAAGAGAGTTAGTTACTCCTTAATATTCTTAATACTAGAATAAGAATAAAGATGAATGGCCCTAGCCTTCATAATGCGCCTCTACCTTCTCTCCTTTTAGGTTAAGTTAAGTGTCATTCTCTCCAAAAGAATTATTTTTTCCTCTCTCCCCTAAAAGTGGTGTTTATTTTTTAGAAGAGTTGTTTATTTTGACTTCTGCCAAACCACTTATTTATAGATTTTTTGAAATGTACTAGCTTGCAACTTTGTACTTGATTTTGTATTGGAGTACCCAACTTTATCAATATCTCCTCTTGTTGATATTCTTTTTAATTTCTTTGATATTTCCACTTATCTGTAAAGTATTAAACATGTAAACCAAATAGTTATATTTTCCAATTTTATTAAATAAAACCTAGAACATCTAAAAAGATAATAATAAAATAACAAAAAAGATAAAAATAAACAAAAAAATAAAACATGGTAACTTAAATTATCAACCTCTTTCTTGTTCTATTTGCACACTGCCTAAAAGTAAAACTCTTCCTTTTCCAACTAGTGTTCATCTTGCTTTGTTTTGCTTAGAAACAATTCATAGTGATGTTTGGGGTATGTCTCTTCTTGTTTCCCATGCTCGTTATAAGTATTTTGTCATATTTATTGATGATTATAGTCACTTTACTACGATATATTTTCTTCGCTCTAAGTTTAAAGTGTTTTCTGTGTTTAAGAAATTCATGACATATGTTGAGACTCAATTCCAAATCAAAATTCAAACTTTTCGCTTAGATTCTGGCAGTGAATACATGTCTCATGAGTTTCAGGAATACCCTTCAACGAAACAATAGTGTATCTCAATGTTTTTATCCTAATACTCCTAAGCAAAATGGCATTGTTTGAACGAAAAAATCGTCACTACTGCATGTGACCTGCATAGTTCTTCTTCAAGCTTTTGTTTCATTCAAATTTTGGGTAAGGCTCTACCCACTACTGTATTTTTAATCAATTGCCTTCCATCTACGATAATTGATTTTGACTTCCATTTCTTTCATCCTTTTAAAACTAACCTTGATTACAGTATTTTACATATTTTTGGGTGCATATGTTTTGTTCATTTACCTCTGCTTGAAAGGCATAAAGCTTAGGGCACAATCGGTCCAGTGTGCCTTTTTTTTGGTATAGTCCCTTTCATAAGGGTTTTGTGTGTTATGATACTTCTAATCAACGTTTTCGCATTTCCATGGTATAGTCCCTTTTTTATAGCCAATTTATGTTTCCTTGTGTTTCTCCTACTTCAAATGATGTTGTTATTCTTCCCATATTTTCTACATTATCCTTACAACGTCGTCAACCAATTTCCACTCCCCCTTCCGACTTTGATTCACCACTTGTGTCTGTACTAGTTGCACCACGATGATCTGGTCAAATATCTTGTGCTCCTAATAGGTATTCACCAGACATGTATGTTTCTTCTCATACTTCTCTAACAACTTCTCTTTCTAACACATTTATTCATATGTGTTACTCATAAGTTGTTTGAGATATACGTTGGGTAAAGGCAATGAATGATGAACTTCAGGCTTTGTTTAATAAATTTAAATAATTAAATAAATAATTATTTAATAAATGCGGGTAGTGGGAACCTTTATTGTATTTAATGCTAGTATTTATGATGTGGAATAGTATTATCTCAAATGGTGTAGAGTACTTGGTTGTTATGAAAGAACTTGGGTTCAAGTCTTGTGTATGCAAATTGTGTGTTATTTTAATTATTTATTATTTAATAATAATATACTTGATCATGATGAGTCATAATATAATCCTAGAATTATAGGAATTATCATGAAGCATTAATTGGTTGATTGGTTGTACGTTGACTTGATCATTGGATGGTTGGGTGTTTGAACCTTAGCTTATGCGAAATAGGATTTCTTTTTGCTAAAATTATTTTTGGCATGGATGAGAAGCGTTAGAAACCCTAGCTGTTAGAGGGGCAGCCAAGAGGATTGGAAAAGCAACCAATAATGGGCTTTAAATGGCTATCATTGTTGAACATGGTGAGGAGAGAAATTCTACAGCAACCCTTATGTCATATATATATATATATATATATATATATATATATATATATATATATATATATATATATATATATATATATATATATAGAGAGAGAGAGAGAGAGTGTGTGTGTGTGTGTGTGTATGTATGTGTGAGAGTGAGTGATTTCGTGGAAAGAGCAAGGGGAGGCCATTGTTGATCAAGAATGAGCTCTAGAATCATCAAGTTTAAGCAAGGAATCCAGGTTAGTGGAGCTGGACTCCGTGTATTTAAATTCATGTTGTTTTGTTTATGATTGTATGTATTTTGGATGATTAAATATTGTGTAATGTGTGAAACTGCGTATTTCTGGAAAATTTCCGGAAATCGCTGGCGGGCCTTCAAAGCCGCCAGGCGACTCATAGGAATTGCACTAAGTTTCTAGGTTTTTCCAAAAACCGCTTGGTGCCAAGAAAAGGTCGTCAGGCGACACAAACTGATTAACCTAGTTTCTAGGTTTTTGGCATGAACTACCTGGCGACGAGACCCAATCGCCAGGCGTCGCGAGTCAAATTGACTCGATTTTGGTGTTTTGAGTTTTCTAGGTTGATTTGGATTGGTAGAAAAGGGTTCTTAGTAACTAGGAATAAGGTGAATTGCTAATAATTGGCTAATGGCGAGGTAATTGGAACTAATTAGATGAAATTGGTATGTACGAATAGTAGGGTTTGAATAATTGGGGGTTTTGGATTTAGGGACCAATTGTAATGTGAATTAGACTGAAAGTTGCTCGTTTTATGTTAAATAGATAATTGTGTGCAGCTTATGGTATTATTGCTTGATGAATTGGTGAAATGTGGGATGATGATGATGATTTTAGAGTTCCCAGATGCATGAGGGTTCTGAGTGATTTCCAAAAAGGGTATGCACCACCTGGCGACACCATATTTGCCGCCAGGCACCAAATGTAGATCAATGGCACTGTGTATTTTGGATGTGCAATGGGTTGGGAATTTTGTGTGGGGTCAATTTGGGGTATGAAAAAGTGGAGTAGTGTTATATTGGATATGATGTTAAAAGGGATAAGTAATGCATGAGGTGAGATTATGTGAGAATGCTAAATTATGTGTTGGTGTTGAAAGAAGAGAATACCATGACAATGTAGTATAGGTTTAAATTTAAAATAGGGACTGACTTGATTGAGAGGCGGAATCTAATATAGGAGTTAGATTGTCTATGCAGAGTTGCCTAAGATGCACATGAGGTATAATTATAGGCTAAAGTATAATGGTCATTTTACTTATAATTAAGTGGAGATTGAGGTAATATATGTAGGAACAGTGGTGGGATATAGGTAGTATGCGTTGATTGTGGCTTACTATGGATGAGCAAGGTTGATCTTAAGCAAATCTAATTGTTGGTACACTTGGGTTGGTGAACATATATGGAAATAGGAACATTGGTAATAAGCTAAAAGTGTGGGAATTGATGTAAGTAACTTGGTGAAGGTTACTTTGAGTTTTGATGCCTTGATTGAGGATACAATTTGTTCTATGCGTCTAAAACAAGTAAATTCACATTACTGGTGTAGTGCCTAGCGGTAGACATGGAACGCCAGGAGATAGCTACAAAACCAGAGGGGACTTGAAGTGCTTAACGTCTGGCATTGTGGACGTTCCGCCAGGCAACATCTGTGTGGACAATGGCATTAGAGCTTGTGGCGCTTGGCGGTGAGGTTCATGCTGTAAGACTCGAGAAATTTAAATAATTAATTAAATAATTATTTAATAAATGCGGGTAAGAGAAGTCTTTATGACAATAATTATTAGTCTTTATGACATGAAAAAGTACTAGTTCAAATGGTTAAGAGTACTTAATTGTGTTAAGAGGACTTGAGTTCGAGTCCTATGTATGCCAAATTATGTGTTAACTTAATTGCTTGTTCTTTTAGTAATGTATTTTTATCTTGGTGCATGATATTAAATTCCTAAAGGTGTACGAATTATCATGAAACATGAATTGGTTGAATTGGTTGTGTTTTGACTTTGTAATTAAGTGGTTGGGTGTTCAAACCTTGCTAAGAACGAATTAAGCTTTCTTTTTTTGGCCAAAATTCTTTTTAGCGTGAATATGAAAAGGCAAGGAACCCTAGCTACCAAGAAGGGCAGCCTAGTGGGTTGGGAGACAAGCAATAATGGTCCTTGAATAGCCATGAAACTTGATGGCATTTTCGTATTTGGGGCTCATTACACTTAATTAAGGTAGTTTTTGGGGAGGAAAGAGGGAAAATTGAATTGGCCGTGTTGAAAAGGAATTCTAAAGGCGAATTAAGTGAGAATCCAAAAGATAAAGTCCATTGGAGAGGAGACAAGGGCTAGAATAGTGGTGGCACAAGAGAAGTTCTAATTCTTTCAAATTGAGCAAGAATTATCCAGGTAAAGGGAGTTGTTCTTGCATGTTTTTACTCGTGTTTGATAGATTGTGTACTGCCATGATCACCCAGAAACCGCCTGACGGTCATGATTGTGTCGCTAGACGACTCATCTATTCCTGCCCAATTTTCTGGGTTCTGGTTTGAACCGCCTAGCGGCAATGAACTATCGTCAGGTGATGCGACGTTGTTATGGACTATTTTGTGTTGTTGGTGCAGAAGTCATTGTGACTTCTGGAATTGGTGGTTGTATATTGTGCTTTGATGTTTAATGTTATTAATTAAATGGAATTATGTTGTATGATAAATCGTTTGAGCAAGGGTGCATGAGTGACCATTGGGTTGTATGAGAGCTTAAAGACAGTCAATTAGGAACTTGATTCTAGTGTCTAAATGTCATTAATCATAGTAATGTGTTTTTATTGTATTTTTGTATTGCATGTGAATTTTGCCTAATCGTATGGTGGGATGATATATCGGAAGATTGGGGATTTTTCGCACATAGAAGGAAACTTGGAATTTCCCAAGGCCTGATACATCGCCTGGCGTTGTGGCTGAACGTGACGCAAGGGTTGCGTTTTATGAAGTATTAATATAGATTCATGTGGACGAGAATAGAACACTGAAACTTTGGTGGTTTAGAATGAGTTAATGAAAAAGTATATGATGGTATGCTTATTTAAATGTGTAATTTGGAAGTGATGTGGGAAGGGTAATTTAAAAGAGAATGGATTATTCTAATTGAGAGTGTAGGTTTTGGAAAATATAGTTTGCTTTAAGTATGTACTATGGGATGTGGGAAGGTTACGCAATAGTGGGTTAAGGTATCCATTCATGATTTGTGCAGATGTAATTTAAGAATATTTGAGGGGAAGGTGTGGTGCTACTGTAGTGTATCAGAAGCATGTGTTTGATGATGAGATAATGGATAGTATATCATTTTTATAAGTTTGATTAAGTCATGGTGTAATGAGAGGGTGTTTGGTGAATCACATGTCTTGAATATGAGTTATAGTTAATTGAACAATGTGTGGTGTGGTAATTACACTCAAGTTCTGATAATTGAGTGTGCAATATGGTCTTTAGGGAGTAATTGGGATTGAAGAAAAATCTACTTTTGGGTGCCAAAATCTGCAGAATTGCACTACTGGTGCAGCGCCTAGCAGCGTACGAGTGTCTGACAAGCGATAGAATCACCATGGACACTCCTGGAACACGCGACACCTAGCGGTGAAGTGCGTACCACTAGGAGATAGACCTTGAGACATTAGGTCTGTTTACAGCCTGGCGTCTGGCAACGAGTGTGACCCGCTAGGCAGTCTGCGCAAGATTTTTTCCTGGCGGCGCTTAGGCAACCCCAGGCGATAGCGCAGCCAGGAACTTTTCTTGCTTTTGTTATCATGTTGTGATGTAAGACTTGGATCAGGAGATTTTGTGCCATGAGCGGGTAGGTTCATGGATGATGATGAACACATGATGATATGGGCGGTGAGGTTCATATCATGATACTTTCGTGTAGGGATACGAGCAGGGAGGTTCATATGTTCTATACTCACACTTGAGAGATGCTACAAGCAAGGAAGTTCGTAGTTGGTGGATCACGTGTGTTGGACTACGGGCGGGGAGGTCCGTAGAGTTGGACTACAAGCGGGGAGGTTTGTAGAGGCAAGATCACGAGCGGGCAAGTTCGTAGGAGCATCATATATCTTGAGTCCATGGTCAATTATTGTGTGACTTGTAGATTGAAAAACCTTGGGGTATAAGGTCTTGGCCAAGAACAAAATAGAATAACATAGTTGGGTGTAACTGATTTATTAACTTATATGTTAATTATTTATGAGCTCACCCTTTATGTTTGTTTTTGGCGATGGTCGTGTGACCTGTCAAACAAGAATAGATGATATTCCAAGTAATGTTGTTGATGTGTAGTGATGGAGTGAAGGCTACCATGGGACTTTCAGATAAGGATTTTTGATTTTGTTCTTTTTATTCAGTCGATTTATAGGAACCTGTAATACATTTATGAAGTGGTTTTATTTAATTTTAAGCGTGTCAAATAATTTGTAAAATTTCCCGTGTTTGGGAATAATAAAATTATGACGTTTGATTTTCAAATATTATTTATTTTAATTAAGTAATTTCTAGTAGGGATGTTACATGTTCTATTAGGCGATACCTAGAGGCAATGCGTTCAAGGGCGTTGGTGCCTGGCGAAAGAGAAGTTCCGTCAGGCGGTCTGCAACTGATTTTAGTTGGGCAGCTTTGGAGCAACGTCAGACGATAATGCAAGGGCAGGGACTTTTGTGATTTGGATGTGCGTGGTCTACAAGACTTTGGTGATACCTTGAAGATGATCTTTGCTGGAGCATTTCTTGAGTTATGGCTCGGAATGGTATCCCTTCAGTTTTGACTTGGGATGGCGGATTAACTCGAGCATTCCTTGAGTTGTGGGTTGGATTGACGAGTGTTACCGATGTGAGTATGCGAGTTGTGGCTCGTACGGAAGGTCTCCACTCGATTGAGCAATCATAGGTTGTGGCTAGTGATATGTTAATCTTGTGTCGAGAGTACGAACTATGGTTCGTAGTAGGAACTCCATTTGGCATTACAGAGTGTGGTTTGTAGCATGTATTCCCGCATGTGTTCTACAAGTTGTGGCTTGTAAGTGGTGGCAGTAAAGGGTATCTTGAGGTTATCATCCAAAGATGTAGAACGTGGATAACATGGTGGTGGCCATGTGGTATGGAATCAAAGGATAGAGTTCCTTTGATGCGTGTGTGCATACATTTGATGTGTGTGTGTGTGTGTGTGTATATATATATATATATATATATGTGTGTGTGTGTGTGTGTGTGTGTGTGTGTGTGTGTGTTTGTTTATATGTTAGCTCACCTTATCTATTTGTGTTTGGCGATGATCCTGTAATTCGTTACACGGGAGCAGATGATGTTGCAGGTGGCTCTAGTGAGGCATAGATCAGAGTGGGGCAGCATGCAGATTTTATGTTTTCAGTTTATTTCCATTATTTTGTTGTAACTTGGTTTTATGACGATGTCGAAAATGTAAAACTTGGAGCTTAATTTACGTTTATGGCTATTATGACATTAGATGTATGATTTTAATTTTCCTGCGTTTTTGGGAAATGACATTATAATAAATGAAGTTTTAATTTTATTTTCCTTTTGGTTTATTAAATTTAGTAATATCTGACCGGGATGTTACAAGCTCTACAAGAGAACTTCACATGGGATATTGTTTCTTGCCCTCCTGATATCAAACTCATAGGCTGCAAATGGGTACTATGTGAAACTAAATTCTGATACAAGGCAAGACTAGTTGTCTTAGGAAAGAAATAGGAATATGATATTGATTATGATGAGACATTTTGCAATTCAATCCAAGAAAAAAATTTAGCTAATAATCAAAATATATGTAGAAAAACTATCAAAACCCATAATCAAAAAGTATCGAAAAATGAAATTGAATAAAAGAAACACATTTGTAATCCTAATACAAATTCAATAAATGGAATAAAAACAATAGCAACACAAGATTAAAGAAATGAAATTTGTCATAACCATCAAAAGAAGAACTATGAAATAGAAGAAAGCAACGAGGGAAAGACTAGGATCAATATATGAGAATAAAAGAGAACAAAGATAATTATTCATTATTTTTTTCCTAAACAAAGTCATAATTTATTGAAAAAAAATTTTAACTCATTAAATGTCATTTTTAATACTAATAAATATTAACAAACACTGATATTGATTTAATTAAATCTTATGCTCAAATTAAATCTTAGTTAAATTAGAGACCAATTATAATTTTTTGGAACTATTTTAGTTGTCAAATTGATCACTATATAGTGTCTAATTTTTCTTTTTCACTCAAATTTGTCATTATTCAAATATTGTATTGCAGTGTATTACGACTTTATAAATTATATACTTCATTGATAATTATCATTAAAATATCCTAAAATATTGAACACGATATATATCTGATCCAAGTTGAAATATCAATACATCATAAATAAAGTAAGAGGTTTAGAAAAAAAAAAAAAATGAGGCAGCGCCTACTTACGTTATAATTACTACTCTTCCGCTTCTTCGTAACATAACACTATTTTCAGTTTGGGCCGGCATAAATTAATCTTCATAGACATTGTTTTGGTCGACGCACAAATTATTTCATTTTATTATCCTACATTCAATTACTTAAATAGTTCTTAATTTTAATTTTATTGGAGTGTTCAAATTTTTGTTACCTTTCTTTATACGTAATTTTGGTACCTTTCTTTATACGTAAAACTAATGGAAATAAATATGTCAATGCCATATATGTCGGGATCCGTTACCTAATTGTTAAAAGTCATTCTCCATTATGTTTTGACTAATGAAAGTTAACTAAATGTGGTTTTAGTTTTATAGAACTGGTGAGTTTAACTTTAATATTTATAAAATAAAAAAAATCATCCCTATAAAAATTAAAATTACTATTTTTGAAGTTATAAAAATGAGCGATTTTTTTGTGAAGTTTTTACCAAACATTTCTCTATTATTTTTTATCCTGTGAAAGTTTAAATAACTATTTTTAGTCCCTACTATTAACTACTATTAATTTTAAGAAATAAATAATATCAATTTTACGGATCCTAAGTAACTGTTTCTTATAAATTAACTGATTTCAATACTTTTATCAGTAATAATCGGTTTATTACAGATAAAATAAAATGTAATGTTAATTTTTTTAATTAATTGGATTACAGATCTACAAACACATCTTAGTCTTCTTGATACACGGTAAGCCTCGTCCAAGGAGTTTAAGTTGTGGTCCTTCTTCTTGACTTTTCGTAATTCCAAACTTTTACATATATAGTATATAATATATTAATATTAAAAAAAATTGAAATTAAATAAAAGTACTAAAGCCTTATTTTATTTCTGTGAAATATATTTTTATCCTTATAAGAATGATGACATTCTAAAACTCTTTTAAAAAAAATATATATTTTCAAAACATGAATAATTATTTTTCCTTTATTAAAAAATATTGGAATATAATTTATATTTTCTTAATAGATTTTTTTTCATCATTTGTTACTTTAAGAGTTATAAATATAATTTAATACTGCCGTGCCAAAACTTCATTTAGTTTGAAAGACTTGGGTAGGCTAATGAGGTTATAATAAATGATTAACAATTGTCAACAGTGACACATCTTCGTCTTAAAATTTGGAGGAATCAAAATAATATACTTAAAATTCATATATCTCCTAAATATGAAACTCCTCTCTTACTAATTCTTTGAATTCTAAAAAATGTTTCTCTAATTCAAAATTAAAATTCATATATCTCTCAAAGGGTTAATACGAAATTTCTCTCTTACAATTATAATTCTTTGAATTCTAGAAAGGTTTTTCTAATTTAAAAATTGATCCTTAGTATTATATTTTAAAGTATGTGAAGAATTCAAAATATGTGAAATAAAATATATCTTGTTTTCATCTTTACGGGTATCTTCTCTTATCATTCCTAAACAATAATATATTCTTTTATTCTTCATCTATATACCAATTTAAAAAAATATAAAATAATTTATATCAAAATTTAATACAAAATTGAGATATGTAATTATTAAAAGAAAAATCTACGATAATCATGTCACAAAACAGTTATGAAAAAAATATATAGTACATCACTTTTTATTCTATATTCATAGAAAAACATACATAAAAAACTCATGAGATAAAAAAATATTATTTATTGAACTAATATTTTCCTATCAATAGACAAAAGAGAGTTACCTTTTCTATTATAACATATGAGAAATCAGAATACAAAGATGAGTTTGTGTCTGTCTAACTTCATCTTTTTTTCTTAAATAAAAGAAAACATAGGAGAGTAGAGATAATACAATATGTGATCAAATCATAATGAGAGAGAACATACAAAATATTTTAATAAATGTGTTTATTCTTTATTGCTTAATTTTATATTTTATTATTTATTAACATTATAAATTATGAAAGAAATAAAAATATATAATTTAATTTTCATGAATAAAATATATTGCATATAATTTAAAAAACAATTGGGGGGAGGGGGGGTGAGGGGTATGACCCCTATTGCATATAAGCCTCTATTTGTTTATTTATAAAGATTAATTTAAGAGAGGAGATTTGAGAAGAAAAAGAAGTGAAAGAAAGCTTCTAAAGATGAATTTAAGAAAGTGGATTTGAGATAAAAGAGATGTGAAAATGAGATTGTTTAGATTAAGAAAAAGATGGTAAGAAATAAAGGAAAATGAGAAGAAATTTATGAAGTTAGTGAATGATTTGATGAATTTGATAGATTAAGAAAATGTTTAATTGATAAAATTGAATAATGACACAAGTGCATGAAAGAGTTGTGGCATCGGTTGTTTTGGCCATTTTGCTTTGGTTCCACAACTGATGCGTATCCAAACGAGGTAAAAATTGTGACTTTTTGGCTTGGGTTATGAACCGAAGCATAAACCTTAATATTAGGCTTCAATTTTTCTAGAACCAAACATAAACACGTAATTGAAAAGGAAAAAAAAATAAGGGATTAAGGATTGCGTGCTTCAATAGGGCCAAAAGTTTGACAATGGTGGATACTTCGCGTTTGCAAGTGCCAAATGGTTTGTCTTCTCAATGCAAAACTGATCTCCTTCACCAAAGCACTAAAACATGTTCAAATGATTAACAAACAAAATAGAAACAAAAAAAAGGAAATCATGTTCGTAATATGTAGTGGTACCTTGTCTACTGAATGGCGCGGAGGCTTCGTTTTCAATATAGGAGTGGCGTAGAGGATTTGAAGTCACCTTTCAAGTTCCCAATAAGAAGAACAAATGGAGAACCATAAATGAAAGAACAAAAAATGAAAAAGGGAGACAAAGGAGATGAAGACATTCACATTCTTAAGGAGAAGAATGAAAATGGAGGAGAAGAACGAAGGCTATGGAGATGGAGAAGAAAGAACTAAAAATAAACCCTAAACAAAGTTTTAGGTCTCAGTTATCAGAATAACTGAAGCCTATAGTTTGCATAAAATTTTAAAAATGCCACCGCATTTTTTAAGACTTTGGTTTTCCTTAAGCTAGAGCCTATTAGACGATTTCAAAAGCATTTTTTTGCACTGGTGTTACAATTTTATCATTCTGATTAAAATTAATTTAAAATAAAATCTAATTAGTTTAAATAAATTATTATTATTATTGTTAATAATATTATTATTATTATTAAATAAATTATTATTACTATTATTATTTGCTATGTTTAAATCAGGAGTGACGATAATGGTTCTTCTCTCACACATAACATCAAAAACATTGAGGAGAAGAAATTTGTGTGCACATCAAGAGAGAATCATTCTCTCACCGATCGAGTTTTTCGCTGCTTACATCTGTGGGATCTTGATCTTCCTTCGAAGATTAATCGGTGTTCCACCAATTGGAATAATATTCCAGCGATTCCCCGTGGAGTGGCGTCCATAGGTATCATTCAAGGTTATGTTTGTCTAAGGGCTTTCTAATGGAAAAAGATTCTTTGACATCAATAAATACCATTTGACAACTCATAATAGGGATGAAATGGTCCTAACAAAAGTAAACTTTTGTATTTGTAGAGTAAAACAAAGAGCGAAAGGTAATAAAGAGTAGTGTCAAATGGGTGTGAACTTTTTGGGTGTCAGTCTTTTTCTATTAGGTTAAGAAGTAACAAAGTGAAAGGTTTAGGTTGTTGTAAAATGTAACATCCCAATCGGATATTACTAATTTAAATAATTAAAATAGGGATATAAGTATAAAATCGCATTTATGATAATTCCTTGTCCCAGAAAATTTAAAACTTTATTTCAACGCGCCAATTATAAAATCCATACGACGTTTATTACAAAGATTAATTGTTCATAATATTCATTACAAAATAGTTCATGAAGAAAACTAGTAAAAACTCCCACAGCTGGCCCCACTCTGAATCTAAGCATCCACGTGCTCACATGTATCCACATCTGCTCTCATGTAACAAGTTACATGATCATCGCCAAACACACACAGATAGGGTGAGCTCAAATACAAGAACGATAAATACAACATAAGTAATAAAGCAATTCAAACTATGACCCAGGTTAGCACCACAATCCTCAATCCTCAACTCCCAAACCTTATGTTGGATGCATCTTGATTCTACACCCTTTGATGAGTACATTGATCGATCTTTGATGCACGAGTGTCTACTGGCCCCTTCGACTACAGGCCACCACCTAATAGTCTACACACGGGAATAAATTACCACGGCCACAATCCGTGACACCAAGTGGAGTTCCCCAAAACGAACCACAGTTCATAGTTGTCCCCAGACTACCAAACTCAATCAGTTACACTGAAGAGGGTAATCTTCCGGAACCTCACCGTATGAGCCACGATCTCGTACACTCCACTGGACTTCTAAAACCACCAAGACTACAACCTCGAGTGGCCACGTGTTACCCCAATACAAGTTACACTCGTAATTGGGGCCCTAGCAAAGCATCGCCTCATGACCTCCATCCAAAGCGGTGCAAGAATCCTCCTTGCGATCCAACTCTACACCCAAAACCGCCTAGCGCACCTCTCACGTCGCTAGGCGGAACTTGGATCCAGACCGACTGGCAGACACCTCACGTCGCTATGCGCCATACATTTTCCAAAGCCTTTACCAGATCTTTTCCGCCTGGTGGGGTCACGTTATCTGCAGGGCGCCATGCGTTCCAAGCTTCTCTGGTTTTCCCTTATCACCTGGCAGCACACCCCAAGTCGCCAAGCAACACACCCCAAGCCGCTAGGCGCCACACTAGTAGCGTCACTGGTACTTGTTTTTGGCACTTTGAAGCAAGTTTCAAAGAACCCCAAGCACTATACATACAATCCATAACATGAAATATGCTTATCCAGTCATAATCACATGACTGGATCATAGTCCAACACAATTCTGAACAACCAAACAATATACAAAAGTATTGCCCCAAAATATCGCACGGGCAATAAAACAATAATAATGATAGTAAAATCATAAAAAAAATTAAAAAAATGATAATAAAAACAATAATAATAAAATAATGATAATAATAATAGGAATAATAAAAATAAAAATAACGAAAACAATAATAAAATAAAACAATAATACTAATAAGTTAAAACAATAATAGCAAAATAAGAATAATAATAATAATAAAACAAAGCAATAATAAAAAAAAATAATAATGATAATAAAATCATAAATAAAATTAAAAAATGATAATAATAACAATAATAGTAAAATAAAATAAAATAAAAATAAAAATAATAGGAATAATAATAATAATAATAATAAAATAAAATGTTAATAATAATAGTAAAATAAAATAATAATAATAGTAATAATAATAAAAATAGTAAAAATAATAAAAATAAAAATAATAACAAAATATTAATAATAATAGTAAATAAAATAGTAATAAAAAAATAATAATTATAAATTTAATAATAATAAAAAATAATAATAACTAGTAATAATAATATATAAATAATAATAATAATAATAAAAATAAAAATAAAAATTATAATAATAATAATAGTAATAATTATAATAATAAATAATAATTATAATAATAGTAATAATAATAATAATAAAATTGATAATAATAATAATAGTAATCATAATAAAAATAATAATAATAATAATAATAATAATAATGATGATAATTGTGCCGCATTTAGGAGAAAAACTCTAAACATCTCGGCAAGTCAAAAAATAAAAGAATCATATAATCATAACAATGATTAGGTCACAAAGAGAACTCAATGTAACGGAAACGACAAGTACACGCATACTCTCTCTAAGACCACATACGACCAACATTAAGAAGTTAGACGATACAAGAGTTTGATTCAGGAGAAAACTTTCATGCATCAATATATAACGCAATTGCATATAATATCATTAAAACAAGAAATGATAGCTCCCCTAACCTGGATTTCTCGCTCCAATTGTGCTCCCAACGTCCCTTCTTGGCCCAAAATTGCCTTAGGTATTTTATTTTAAGTCAAAACTAAATTATAATTCTAATTAAAATCTAAATAAACTTTAATACAATCCAAATACAAACCAAAATAAATAAAAAATACAAATTATTTATGTGTTGGTTAAAAACAAAACTAACATGACCTAAATGTAAAGCGTAACTTAATAAAAAAACACTTGTGTAACCCTTTTATCTGCGGGTTCCAACCCATTTTGACAGCTCTACTTAATGTTTCTTACGTGTTCATATATGCACCCACAATAAATTAAATAATTAAAACATAACATTAATGACATACATAAGGCTTAAACCCAAGTCCCTCTCAAATGCACCAAGCATGTCCAACCATTTAAGCTAATATTGCTCCTTTTGTCATAATTCTCTGCATTAATTACTTTATAGATTCCTTCCCTTACAATTATTAAATAAATATTTATTTATTTACTTAATTTTCCCGGATCTTACATAAAATGATTAAGAAAACACAAATAAGATGAGATTTATTAGGCATTTATTATTACAACCTTTAAGGAGTTATTCCCCATATGTTGGATAGGCTTTTCATAATACAATAAAAATTTCTTGACATCTTTTAGGAATTTAAAACAAACAAGAAAACTTGTAAAGACATTTCTTATATGCACTCGTCAAATTTCCCCTTTTCTATTTTGCATTATAAATACTTTGTATGAACAAGATAAGTCAGAACTTACTAAGTAACAAGGCATCTTAAGGTAATCAATAATAAGAGGCTCATTTGATTTAGTTTTCGGAAGAAGGTTTTTTAACCAATTGCTTGTAGTCTTTTTTATACATAGTAGTCCTCATGCAAAGAGTTTTTTCCAATATAATTAAAATGTCCAAGCAAAGTAGTTGGTTCATAAAGAATGAGGGAACTCACATAAAAATAAAGGCATGTGTTTCCAACTCAATTAATCTTATCGATCATACGAGTACAATAAATACCAATTAGGTTTTGAACCAATAATGATAATAGTGTTAAAGAAATATTTGTTGCAGAACACGAACACTAGAAAATTACTTCAACTACCTCAAATGAACTATAAATAAGGGGAGAAGATGCTCAAACATGGTATCATTTTCAATGACCATAAAAGGATTTGGTTTAGGGGAAACTACCAATTCAACAAGGAAAAGATAAATGAGGTAAATTGTGTGCTTATTAAAGAATTGACTTTGCTTAAAGGAGGCAAATACTAGTTTTATGCGGTAGTTTAGATGGAAATGAGGAAAACTTGATAGAATTGTTGATAAAAGAGAAAAAAAAAGGTCAAGATTAGCCTAAATATGAAATATGCTTGGAAGGGTAGATTATGCATTTCTTAAGAGAAAACTTTAGTGTTTTTGCTTTGTCAACTAAATTCATGTTAGGTATAAATCTTGATATATTGTATCACAACTTGGCCATGAATCCAAAAGGAGAAGAAAGTTAGAAGTAAAAAAGAATGGTAGTGGTAGAAGAAGTCAAGAAGTTATTTGAAGCTTGTTTTATTAGGGAGATCCAATATTTGATATGGCTATCTAATATGATTATGATTAAAAAATATAATGGAAAATGTGTTAGGATGTGATTCAAACAACGTAGAAGTTATTTCCGTTTCCTGGTCTTGTATAAATATTGATTCATTCATATTCAATGAGATAGAATGCTCACTTTATTAGAGCATCATTTCTATATATATGCTTAAGTTTGTGTGTGTGTGTTTGTGTGTGTTCATTTTCTCTCCTCTACACTCTCTGTTCTAACAACTTGGTATCTAGAGCAAGGTTTGAGAATGTGACATGCTTTGTTCTCAACAAATCTCCTTATTCTTAATGGGAAGAAATGGAGTCGATGGTGCGTGCAAATCAAGGTTATCTTGGGTTATCAAGATGTTGCAGAAAGCGTGGAAGAAGGTTTTCCAGCTCTAGGCAAAGCTCTAACTGATGAAAAGAAGGCTACCTACAAAGAAGACAAAAAGAAAGATTGTAAGGCAATGTTCTTGATTCATCAATGTATTGATGAGGCACACTTTGAGAAGATGGCAGGAGCTGCAACTTCAAGAGAATCTATAGACTATGCAAGGCCAATACCAACTTAAGCAAATGGAAAGTAATGAGAAGATAGTAGATTTCTTCAAAAGAATCATCAACCACACGAATTCCATGAAGAGTCGTGGTGAAAAGATTTCACATTAAACTATTGTTAGGAGCATGCTTAAGAAAAAAAAAGCTCCCTCATAGTTTATAGGGAGAAACAGCCATGAAAACAATTTATATGTTGAATAGATGCCCTACCAAAAGGCTTGATCTATGGTTCTAGAGGAAGTTTGGTCAGCTATTAAACCTTCTGTTAAAAACTTGAAGATCTTTGGTTCTTTATGTTATAAGCACACACCAGATCAAGGGAGAAGGAAACTTGATGATAAAAGTGGGCTAACGATATTTGTTGATTACATTTCTACGACTTCCTACAAGTTGTACAATCTCAAGACTAATCAAGTTTGATTCAGCAGAGATGTCCATGTTAACGAGGAAAATTCTTAGAGTGAATTCATTTCTAAGACAACTTCAGGGATGGAATTTGACTAGGAAGAAGGTCACTCTACAACGACAACTACTACTCATTAGGCAATAAATGCAGTAAGTAGCAGATCTATAAGGCACAAGATGTTTCCTTCAAGACTCCAAGACTACCAGATTTTTCTGACAGTGCTATATATAAGAATGGTAACCTTGTCCAACTCCTAGCCCTTATGGAAAATGTTGAACTTGTTAGTTTTGATTAGGCAATATCTAATAAAAATGGAGTTCAAAAATGGAAGATGAGTTGAAAAGTATTGAGAAAAACCAGACTTGGTAGATGGAAGATGTCCCTAAGAAGAAGATTCCCATTAAGGTGAAGTGAGTCTTCAAAACTAATCATATGTCAAATGGTACAATTGCAAAGAATAAAGACAAATTAGTGGCTAAAGAATTTACACAAAAAGAAGGAATTGAAGAATAAATATATTCAATTATAATAATATCCAATAACAGTTGGGATCAAAAGAAAAGTGTGTTGAAATAAATTAATAATGTGAAACCGAAGTAGTTAGGTATTTTTTAATTCTTTTTTATAAGTCTTTATCTCTTTTTTATTAATTTAAAAGAAATATTGAAAATATCCACTATAATTTTGCCTCCTAAAAATTGAATTTCAAATGGATTTTCAATATTGAAATATGTTTTTCAATAAAACATTTGATTTACCAATAAGTGAATTCCGAAGATGAACAATCATTATTCTTACAAGCCCCGAGAATAGCTTGGAATCCTCACATACCATAAGATACTACTAGCCAATATCCTACTTCTTCCTCTTGTTAGGTCCTCAAGCTAAACTTTTCTTCCAGTCTATCCTGTTCTTAGCCACTCGACGCACCAGGAGGGTACTTGTTGAAGGTCCTCTAACGATCAAGTTAGAAAGGGTTCAGACTATGGTTCAAGTATAATAGAATGTTCATAAAAGCTAACCTTGGGATTTTATTGTAGCGGGATTAGTAGAAGCCCAATCATCATTAATCTTGGTTTATTTCCTTTAATCATGTTTTTCTAATGTTTATGATAAATGTCTTTAGGATTGTCCACATGGTTTCAGGGTTTCAAAATCCAACTAGTCTCCTTCCAATAAGCAGTTGGTTCATTGCTCCCCAAGCTTGATTAAGGTGATGACGTGGATCCTGTTGAAACTAAAAATGAAAGAAAATTTCATTTATATGCCTTGCCGGTTGCCAACAATCCAGTGGCCCCCATGGTCAAGTCATGTCGAGGTGATGACATAGAGTCTATCAAAATTAAAACAGAAAGAAATTTTCATTTAGTTGCCTTATTAGTTGTCAAAAGTCCAATGGCCTCTAGACTCGAGTCATGATGAGGTGATGATGTAAAGCCTTGCACCGAAAGGAATCTTCCTTAGGGATTGTGACATCAACTTTGTTGATGTGAATAGTTGTGATTCTTTGTCATTGGATGTCTTGGGATTCAACGATTAGTGAGAGTTGCAATGTTTGATTTTCCCACGTTTCATGCCCTTATAAATAGGTGTGGTCCCCTTGCATTTCTTACTTGTTTGTCGTTGACTTCTCGACCCTTGTTACTTCTGGTCTAAAGATCAGATATTTTGCTTTGTCTTTCTTCGATGTAAACTATGTCTTCTACTTCTTTCTCAGTGTTGGGTAGAGGCTCTTGGGTCCGCGTTGAGTCAATAGATGTAATGAATTTCAAGACTTCTACTTTCAGGCCTACTAGTGCATCTAGTAGTGGTCGAAGGAGTTATGAACCTGCCAATAGCGATGTTGTCGATAGGTCGACATCTACAGTAGATAATAACATGGTCATCGGCAAAGTCGTTGACCAAATGAGAGTGGCAGTAGCTGGGGGAACTAGAGCAACCATGAGGGCAAACTCATCTGCTGACATCCCTAAGTCCACTCTTTCCTATGATTGGATGGATAAGAGTGTACTGGAGCATCGTTCTTGGTTTAAGTTTAATGCCACCCTTCATTTTTATTTAAAAGTCATCATTTTTTGGCCTATGTGGATATGGACTTGGAGGTTCAATTGTGGAAGTTATTATCCTCACACATGGTGTGCATGGGCCGAGAGGATGTCGAGGAAGAATTTTTCTTCCTTTATTTTAATTTTCTCACCGGGTTGTATGTTCTACCCCATTTGACGAGTTCACGATGTATGTGCTTTAGCTTTTAAATGTCTCTCGTACTCAGTTTCATCCAAATAGTTTAGCCTACCTTTAGGCCTTTACGCTGTGTTTAGAATTGGGCCTAAAGTTTTTCACTCATTCTTTCTTGCATTATTATAGCTTAAAAATTACTGAAAGGGCATATACACTAGTTCCAAACAACTGATTTAATATGTGTTTGTTTTTAAAAGAGAAAAGTGATAACTATTATATCGGTTAAAGTGAAAACCAATGTAAAATAGGCATATACAACATCAATTTTGACCTTAATTGATGTAATAGCTGAGATTTTCTTTTCTTTTTTGAGAAGAAGTTTGGTTTATACTAATCTTAACCAACTATAATTACAATTAATTAACTTCAAGCAGCAACCAAATTGCAAAAATTCAACTGTTATAATGGTTTGAAGTAATAAATATCAAAATTGTACTTAAGCATCAAGAATTTCCATAAACCAAATCTAAATACTTTGTCCAAAGAAAATATTATGCTAAAGACAACAAATACGATTAATCTTTTTTCCTTGATATCAATTAATCTTAGTATTGTTGAGATACATGTGAAACATGTATAACTGAAAAAAAAAAAAAAATCAATCATCTTTCAATGAATCTTACACATGTGCTCATTGGAAATTATTTTCTCCAATATCATGAATCATATATATCATCCATGCAATCTCCCAATATAGATTCAACATTGAGATATGGTTGAAAGATGTACAATGTCAAGTCTATGTTGTATAACTCTTTAAAAAACCATAACAAAGGTGTTATCGCCTCAACTCAATTTTGTAGTCATCCTCTTGTTCAAACAATTAAAATAGGGACAATAATATTTTTCATTATCACTTCCATTTTGTTGAACAAATTGTAGAAACTATTTAACATCATTCTCAAACACATCACTTATTCGATTAATCTTCATTCAACTTTAATCCATTACTAAACAACTTAAAAACTTAGTAGTTTATGCATCAACTTTAGAAAAAGCTTCCTAAATTGTCCAAATGGACAATTCGAGTTCCATTACTATGTCCTTTTATTTCTTAAATATAAAGAAACATATAAATAATTTAAATTGGAGGTAGCAATGTCACAATACACCTTTGTTGTTCACAACACAAAACTTAAAACCGATTAATATCAATATGTTTAAAATATAATAATCGAATATAAAAACACAACAAAAAATACTAATAAATGTGTATTCATATTTTAACTATTTTTTTTAAGTTTAATTTGCAATTCATCAAATTCCAATCCTATTTTACATATTAATGTAAATAAATGAATTGTTAATTTAGGATTTGGAAGTTTATGTTTATTAATCTATGCATAACGGTTTGGTTGTATAGAAAGCAAAAGGTACTTTCAGTTTTGATCACCTATAAATTCTAAAGTATTCCGTGAATTAAAATACGTCCCTAAAATTCAAACCCAAAATAATTACTATATTTTTCTAATTTAATATGGTTAGAAAATTAATTTTATTTAAAGAATTGATTGACTCTTTCAAAATAGATTTAATTAAATTGTATGAAAGTACTTTAAATAATTGAAAATGTTTGTACATACCTAGAAAGCTAGATGAAAATGTTTATAGACATTATTTGATGAATGATATGAGATATGAAGTATGATTGATTTATGATACTGTGTGACTTACTGAGTTTGATCGATGATATTTTGTCCATAGGAATGTGCATTATGTAAATGTGATGATTTCGATATGTAATAATTACCAACCCTACTAGATGTAGTTATTGAGACGCAGTGTAGGTATTAATTCAATTATTATATAAGATATTCAAGTTTTCATAAAACAATCAGTTAGATAAACGAATTATTGTGATGAAGAATTTCTTCTGACAAACAACTGTCCTCAATACCTAATAATAATGTCTCATTTGAAAAATAAGAAATAGTTTTATATTCTCAGCCTATCTTGTTGGGTATTTTCTGTGTTGCGTATTTTCTTTACATATATTTTATCTGTCTTTTTTGCATATTCTATGTCTCTTTGCATAATTTCAATCTATCCTGAGGCGGAGCATAAGAGGAGCAGAGGAGGTCATGGCCCCAAAAGTTTTGATTTCTTTTTAATTTATATAATTAAAATTTTTGAAATTTTTGAAATTATGAATAGTATTTTAAATTTTTTTAAATTATTTGTAGTATACGAAGAAATGAGAATTAAATTAAATATTTTTTATTTCATTTATAAATCATGTTAATTAATAATAAAATTTGAAATTACATATAAAAACATAAAAAATTATTAAAATATTTTTTTTATTTGTTTTATGAGTTTTTCGGATGTTTTCATCTTTAATTTTTACCTATTTTTTATATTATTTCTAAAGAGGAAATAAATTATTATTTCTACTCTCATCTCTTCTTTGTTCTCTTTAATTCTTGAAAAAAAATACATATTTTTTGTCTCACTTAACAGTGAAATATTAGTTTAATAGTTAACATTATTTTATATCTTATGAGTCTTTTATATATTTAATTTTTATGAATATAGAAGAAAAAATATTGTACTATGTGTTTTTTCATAACCATTTTTAATTGTAACTTGATTATCATGATTTTTTCTTTTAGTATGTATGGCTCAATTTTTTAGTAGATTATGTTAAATTGTTTTTTAGTCTTAATCTTAAAAAAAGAAAACTATATTGATGAAGAATAAAAGAACAAATTCATATTTTAGAAGTGATAAAGGAAAGCTATCTAAAGATAGAGACAAGACAAATTCAACTTTTTTCATATATATTTTGAACCATGATACTGATGACTCAATTGTTTAGTTATAGAAGATCTTTCTTAAAACTCAGAATTACAGGTGAGACACTTATATTGTTTCTACCACTATAATAGAAAAATTATTTTTTGTAATGAAGATTATCAAAACAAGAATGTTGAATAAAGATTAGAGATGAATTTCTTGCCAACATTATGTTTCTTTACATTGAAAAAGGTATAACTGAAAATTTTAATTCTGATTCAATTATTGATGAGTTCAAGAATATGAAGAATAAATGAAAATCCTTTAAATATGTATGATTTCTTTTATAATTATAGTTATACTAAATTATGTATTCATTATTTTTACCTTAGTGACAATAATTAAATATATAAATTTTGATTATACTACTTTGGCTCCCTCTAGAATATTAGTGAAGATCCACTAGTGTCTCTTTGAATATATTATACTCAGATTTTGAAGAATGAAGATTTGGGAAAGTTTTACACATTTTTGCAAAGATATTCTTTATTTTTGTTTTTAAATGTTTTCACATCTTTGAAGGTGTAAAAACCTATAAAAAATTCAACTTATTTGTATAGATTTGTAGAAAGGGAAAGTGAAAGGGAAAATATTTTTTAACAATTAAATTTTGACAAATTTATCTTATAATCTAATGTGGCATTTTCTAAGTAGTTTTCTATTTTTTTTTCATTTTTTCATTTTTTTATATTCTAAAACTACTTAGAAAATGTCACTTTAAGTTGAAAGAGGAGAAAGAAATTTAAAAGAAGTTATCAAATTATAATAGTCAAAATATATTTTTCTTGTATAATCTATCAGATCCAATTATCGATAAGCAACAGTTGATTGATGAATTGATTATTTCAAAAGTGTTTTATAAATAATTATATTTAGGTTAAATTATGCTTTTGATCCCATTTTTTTCAAAAATATTAATTTGGTCTCTCTATTTTTTTAAGTCTCAATTAGGTCCCTATTTTTTAAAATTGATATCAATCATACCCTTTTTATTAAATTTGGTTAGACGGCGTGAATGAAATAGTGAGTAGGCACGATTATGTCTTCTTAAACAGTTATCAGGCAAATAAAACTCTGAAATAATATTTTAGAACCATCTTCATCTTTTTCATTTTTTAAGGTTTTAGTCCAAAAGTTTCTTGCAATTCATGGCCATCACATCACCATGAGAGCAAAATTAGTCATCTTCCCAATACAAGATATAAACCAGTGCTTCACGCGAGCCATCAATCGCTCTATTTCTTCCACCTATGTTTTCTCTCAATCCCCTTCGATCCTCAAAGACTTGTGGAAGAATGTTGCTACCAAAGCTGACATTCCACTCTATTAATATCAAAGTTGACATTCTCCTTTTTAATGTGAATTTCTCCTTCTAGTATCTTGTTTTTAATATCTAGTTCTTTTGGGTTGTAGATGAATAAAGCTTGGACTGGTTCGGAGAAAGCGAAAGAAGGGGTCTTCAAAGAAGAAGATTCATGGTTGAGTTTTGCTTTGTTGTTTAATAATGGTTGTTGGTTGGTGTTGATTTTGAGCTTTTCCCAGGCTGGGCTTGCGGCTCTTGTTGTAGATTCAATCTAGTATGAGTATTTAATTTCCATTTCCCTTCAAATAAGAAACTCCAATTTCACAAAATCCCCAATGTAAGTTCTTGGCAAAAATCCTAAATTGTAATATACGTTTAATTATCAAACATAATAATTCATATCAATAATTTATTTGAATTGTATTTGCCTTGTGATTGTTTACATAATTATGCCTACTTAGTATTTTCTTAATGTCGTTTAACCCAATCTAACCGAAAAGACATAATTGATATCATTTTTTTTAAATAGGAATCTAATTGAGACTTATAAAAATAGCGAGATTAAATTGATATTTTAAAATGAAAATAGAGACCAAAAATATAATTTAATCTTATATTTAACAAAGGAGTATGATGAGTTTTTACGATTTTATTACCATAATGATACTTTGAAATCATATTTTCTTTATTCATACTTAAATTATAATTCTATAAATTATTATTTTGTTATGATATTTTTTTGATATTTATTATATTACTTTAATATAATATTTTATTATTAAAAAATATATCAAGTGTCTAGATAAAAAATATGTGTATAAAAGATATTTTTAACGTTTATTCTCTTTTATTTATTTAAGGGCTCATTATATTTTTAGTCTTCAAATTTTTACTTAAAATTAAAATTCGTTTTAATTCCGTTATCTTAAAACAAAATTGTGTTAAATCCATTTTTTCAATTTTGGTAGACAAAATATAAACAGAGACATGCAAGGCAGTAGAAATAATTCAAGTGCTAGCACAAAATATGTTTAATACAAAAGTTTAATACTGTATTCGTTTTAAAAGTATAGAAACCAAATATTAAATACGAATTTCAATTTCGTTGAATAACTAAAATAATACATAAACTCTTATTCTTATACCTTTATTTATTTTCAAGCACTTTTCTACATCTCTGGAATTTCACAATGTTGTCTAGTAGTGATATGTTTTCGAGTTCAAATTTTCTATCAACCGATTTGATACTACAAAAATTCTTTAATATATTATAGGTTTAATTATTATTATTTTCTCTATTTTTTGTTAAAAATAATTAAATTAATTTTTTTTTTTATTTTTTAAAATTTTAATTTTGTTTCAATTTAAAAAAAAATTAATATAATATGATTTTTTTAGCTAAATTTCTTGGAATGGATTAAAAAAATTTCATCAAAATTAAAGTGGTTGATAATGATAATTACTTTATTAATACTAGAGTACGTATAGGCACTGTCGCGCATATGTGTATATGCATTTTTTAAATATACATGATATTATATTAGTAGGTGATGATAATGTAATGTTTTTAAGTTAATATATAAAATAAAATTATATTTATTAAAAATAAAATAAAATATATTAGAAAAGATAAGAGAATAAATGTTGATAAATAGAAAACAAAAGAGAAAAAACAGAGATAGACATGACCTTTTTTTTAAAGATTTACAAAAGTAATAGTAAATTTTTAAAAATTTAATAAATAATTATATTTTAAAGGGTAAAATTGGTATTTTGATATGTATATATATATTGTTATAGATATTTCAAAAGATTAAAAAAAAAACAATTTATATAATTTTTTTAAAAATCAGGATAGTTTTATTACTTTTGAAGAAATTGAAAAAAAAAATAATTAAACCAATATTTTATATTGTATTTTTAAGTACTGTGAGAGAGTACAAATTATTATGTTTGCATCTTATATAAACCAACCAACCATTCCAAACAAATAGGACAATCAGTCGTAATGGGTGTCCAAGAAACACCTTCTGCAACTGCAACCGCAACAGCCGCCAAAGTGAAGAAACTCACTCTCATCCCTCTTATATTCCTCATCTACTTCGAAGTTGCCGGTGGTCCCTACGGCGAAGAGCCCGCAGTTAAAGCGGCGGGCCCCCTCCTTGCTCTCCTGGGCTTCCTCATATTCCCCATCGTCTGGGGCGTCCCCGAAGCCCTAATCACTGCCGAGCTAACCACCGCCTACCCCGGTAACGGCGGCTTTGTGCTGTGGGCGGAACGCGCCTTCGGCCCCTTCTGGGGCTCCGTAATGGGAACATGGAAGTTCCTCAGCGTTTGCATCAACATCGCATCATTCCCCGTCCTCTGCATCGAATACGTCCAAAAATACTTCCCCGTTCTCCGATCTGGCTGGCCCCGCCAGGTGGCAGTCATAGCTTCAACCCTGGCTCTCTCATTCCTCAACTACACCGGCCTCACCATCGTGGGTAACGTCGCTGTGTTACTCGCTGTGGTTTCTCTCTGCCCATTCGTGCTTATGTCCCTCATCGCCATCCCAAGGATTAAGCCCCATAGGTGGGTTAGCTTGGGTCAGAAGGGTGTTAAGAAAGATTGGAACACGTACTTTAACACGCTCTTCTGGAACCTCAACTTCTGGGACAGCGTTAGTACCTTAGCCGGGGAAGTTGATAAACCCAACAAGACTTTCCCTTTGGCTCTTTTTGTTGCTATCATTTTCATCTGCGCTTCCTACTTGATCCCTCTATTCGCCGTAATTGGAGCAGTTTCGGTTGACCAGAGGCAATGGGAAACTGGGTTCCTCGCGCAGGCTGCGGAAATGATCGCAGGGAAGTGGTTGAAAATCTGGATTGAAGTTGGGGCAGTGTTGTCGACAATTGGTCTTTACGAGGCCCAGTTGAGCAGCAGCGCGTACCAGCTTCTGGGCATGGCGGAGATCGGGATTCTGCCCAAGTTTTTCGGAGTTAGGTCAAAGTGGTTCCGCACGCCTTGGTTGGGGATTATGTCATCGACTTTGATATCTATTGGTGTGTCTTACATGAACTTCACCGACATCATTTCTTCGGCGAATTTCTTGTACGGTTTGGGGATGTTGTTGGAGTTTGCGTCGTTTCTTTGGCTGAGATGGAAGTCGCCCTCCATTGAAAGGCCTTACCGTGTTCCCCTGAGGCTGCCATTGTTGGCTGTGATGTGCTTCATACCCT
>Ga0099822_1000120_pt1 | contig 49777 bp, 17 predicted proteins | sample CowpeawhiteBW_FD_76839 | JGI IMG/M metagenome (GOLD analysis project Ga0099822, IMG submission 76839) | Root nodule microbial communities of legume samples collected from California USA - Cow pea white BW | ecosystem: Host-associated > Plants > Roots > Nodule | place: USA: California | collected... | reverse complement strand
TAAATAAAATATTTTTTTTTATATTATAAAAAAAAATTTATATATATATATTTATATATAAATAAATAAAAAATTTAAAAAAAAAAAATTAAAAAAAGTTAAAAAAAAAAAAAAACCAGCCTGCGGGCCAACCCGTCCTAAAACGAGACGGGTTACAATATCCAACTCGTTTTTGGATGGCGGGCCAACCCGACCCGACCTGTTTTGGACGGGTCACAGGTGGGCCGGGTCAAAACGGACCGTACTTGCCCATTTTGCCACCCTTAATTAGTATGTGAATATAAGTAAGGAAAATGATAGGGAAAATAACAACCCTCACAAAGGAAAATGTTAAGGAACCGGAATTCAATTGAAAAAAATATAAAACTTTGATTGATAAATGAAGCAAACAATTTAATGAAAAGTCTCTTAGAAATACAAATGTTTTTGACTGGTTTAAAATTTAATTAAATTTTCTGTTTATTTGCAACTTATATAAAGTGCTGTTATATCTAAATCATAAATTAGACTTTTTCAAGGTAGATTCCATATTTATGAGTATTTTTAGTTTGCCTTTATCAATCTTATCAAAATTCTTGTCTCTTTACTGAATTTTCGTCCTGCCTTTGATCAATTAGTGGGCTCTTCTTTATTCTTGTATATAAATTATTTCTATTTTCATTGAGATGTGATGCTAAACATTGATACAGTATAATCTCTTTCTTCCAATTTTCTATACACTCTACAATTGAACTACTAGACAAACACTCATCTATAATAATACTCGTTTAAGAATATCACAATTTTGAATATATTATTCAAACTTGAAAGGACAAGACGTTTAAGACCCATAAATTTTAAATATCAAATTATATTAAAAAAAAAAACCTAAATAATCTTCTCTCTCTAATTCTCTAGTGTATAACTGATTCATTTTTTTACTATAATATGTCTTTAACTTTATTTAAATTTTAATCAAAATTATAATTTTTTTAGAATAAAAAAAATTGTTTTTAATTAAGTGAGTAGTTTAATACATCCCGTTATGGACCGGATCGAGTTTGAAATTTTTAGACCCGTTAATAAGTGAGTCAAATTGGGTTAACTCACTAAGTTGTCAACCCGTAGTGGATCGGACGGGATCGAGTTGAATGACCCATTTTGACATCATACTTATTTAGTTTTCTTTCATGATAAGTATTTTTGCTTATGTCTGTAATGTAATTTTATCATGGATTATCCATGTTTTTCTATATTTTAAAAATAAAATTTCACTTATTTTAAAATAATATATTTATTATCAAATATTAATAAGATGACAATCATTATGATTTATAAGAAATAAGAAAAAAGAAAAAGAAAAAGAAAAATAGGTATTAAATGTTACAAAGAAGAGTAACTCTAGATAAAAAATGTATAAGGGAGTGGAGGACAAATCCTTGATCATAATTAGGTATTAAATATTTTGTTTTATTGTATTTTAAAAGATGTGCAACAATTAAAAATGATTCCAGATAACTAAAGTAATATCTTCAATTTTTTTTGAAAATTAATTAACAATGCTAAAAAGACTTTTAATTATAATAATCATAAATTAAGGATTATTACATGTGCCTTCTTTTTATATCATTATTTGGTATCGAAGGTAAGCAAGTTATATATGGCATTCAATCTGGTTTCATCTCCAAAATGACATTTTTTAAGATAATGTATTGCTTCGTTTTTAAAATTTGCTCCTTTTTCATTTTTTTTATATATTCTTGCAAATATAAAATATAATTGTCACAATTACTGATTATACTAGGAAGAGAATTGATTGATGAGAGACAACTAACGAAGGCATGCATGAACCTCATAGAGTGTCATTTCGATTTCATATTTACCTAACTCTTTTAGCAAACAAAAATTCATTTGAATTCTCAAATTACAACATAGTGTTTTATTTAGATTGGAAAATGCTCAAAATTCAATTGTATGCTATCATTTTTTTTCAAACTTATGTAGCACTCATTTTATAGAATTTCAAATAATTAAAGTGTGATCCAAAAATGAAGCTTCCCATTAAAGTTGTCCCTTTCTTAAGTTTAAGGTATATATGTTTAGCAAAAGTGAAGACTTAACCCATATCATCAAATTCTTAATTGGTTGATTAAAAAAAAAAAGTTGTGCGTAATTTGAGGAGCGAGTCTTGGTGGATCTTATGAATGGGAAAGGAATAGAAAAATAATATGTATGTATAATATGCACTAATATATAATAATAACGATCGTTAAAATTCAACATAAATATGTTATAACTTCTTACTTTCATCATTAACTTCATCGTCTATTTTCAACATAACCCATCAAATCCACAAAGAATGGGATTAAACAAATTCATGGAATTAAAATTAGCTTCATTTGGCTTGACTAATTCAAACTAACATTACATTTATAAAGAGAAAAATAAAACTACAAGTTTTGGAAGTTAGTGGAAGTTAACGTCATAACTTCACGTCAAGGTGGTAACTCAGGCTAAAATTAATTAAGGTTAACCCCTTCTAACAAGAATTCTAGAATACTTATTAAATTAATGATTTTTTTTATTTAAAATCATGGTGGAGAGTGCATTCACCGTATTAATTATAGGGTTAAATACGTTTTTGTCCTTCAAGTTTTAAGTGAAATCTGAAATTAATCACTCCTTGAAACTTTAAATCAATTTAATCCTCAATTTTTAGAAATGCGTGGATTTAATTATTTTAATCAAATTTTGTTAAGTCTATCTGACGTTTCAAGCGCATTTTATGTTAGTATTTGAAATGTTTACACTTTTTGACACATTCTTTTTTTTAATATTAACTCAAATATTATCATAAATCGCGTTTGAAACGTCACATAAACTTGACAAAATTTGGTTAAAATGATTAAATTCATGTATTTTTAAAGATGAAGAACTAAATTGGTGTAGAGTTTCAAAAATGGACTAATTACAAAATTCATTAAAACTTGAGGGACCAAAAACATATTTAACCCTTAAGTATATGCCTATTTCAAGTTAAATTTTAAATAATGATCGTCTAATTTTATTTTATTTTTAATATGAGTAATTGTTCATAAATTAAACTAAACACCTTATTGACGTACATTACCTGCAACTTTTTAATTAATTATTGAGATAATCACATTCTAAAATTACAACACAGAATCAAATTTAGAAGTTTCTCCACACAAATTTGACCTTGACCTCCTCTTTTCATGGTAATAGTTTTGAGACAACACAAATTTCAATGGAGAAGACCCAAAACTATGGAATTTTTCTCGGAACTCCATTGAAAATGGTTTCCACATTCTATTCTCTTAAAAACATTCTTAAATAAGGTTATGAATGGGTAATTTTATCTTCATAGTTGTTGTGTATTTTTTGACCAACATGCTTTGACATTCTTACTGTTTTATGGACAGTTGATCATAATATATTAATGCGACACAAATTATTATTATTATTATTTGTATAAATTATGTTAGTGGTATTAAATTATGGTGTAACAAGAATATAGATATTTCAAGTAATGATGAATTATCTAAGTGAATGGACATCGTATAATTATAAATGAAATAATTTTGATGAAAGTGGATAATGAACAAGATAATTATGAATAGGAACTACATGAAGTTAGATCAAAGTTATGGTGGATGGGAGCATGAGGATCTACTTGAATTAATTCCTAATTAAAGTTTATTTAAAATTTTCAAATTTACTGCGTTAAATATACCAAACCAAACATTTATATGAAAAATTGTTATAGATTTTAATTTTAAATCCTTAAAAAAGTTCTATTATTTTGAAGTGAAGTATTGATCTAATGTTTAATGTGAATCATATAAAGTTATATTATTTATTGGTAGAAATTCACAGTTTGGGTGGGCTAGAGTACCCATTTGGTAGTAGAATCAAGGGCCACCAAAATGGGCTGGAATAAAATTTTTGACTTATTCTTCCTGCACCCTATCATTACTAAATGCAGCTCATATTAATAGAAAAAAAATTAAAATACTCGCTTTCAATGTATCACATCACCACCACCACTGTTGTTTCCGCTGCCATCATTTCTGCCGCCGTAGAGAATGGAAAAGAGAGGTAAATTGCAGTAATGGAAGAAGAGATAGATATTGCGAAAAAAGTTAATTTTAGAAAACTTTTTCTGAAATATAGTTTATGTGTTTTTGGAAAACTTGTTTTAAAAAAATTATTCCAGAAAATATTATATATGTTCTGAAAAGTTTATTTCGAAAATCTTATTCCATAAAGCGTTTAATTTCATAAAACTTCTTCTGAAAAAATTTCTAGATCAAGTAATCAGAGAGTCACTTTTACAAAAATTTGGGAGGGGTGCGCATAGAAATTAAGTGGGTGTAAGAAGAAAAAACCCAAAATATGTATCTCGTTCGTTGTTGCCTCTTTGATACAAGAATCAAGTGACACCAAAAGCTTAAATTTCAATTGACAACCATTAAATTAAAAAAAAAAATGTATAAATAGTCATTTAATTAAAAGTTTATTCCAGAACATATTATATATGTTCTGAAAAGTTTATTTTGAAAATCTTATTAGCTGAACATACATCTAAGACAAATGATATTCTATTTAATTTCTCATATATAGAACTAAATGAGGTAACATATTCTTTAATAGCAGTTGTTAATGTGGATGATACAGAGAGTGAATTGAATACCGAGTGAGAAGCATTTATTCAGAAGTAGCTATGCACATCACATGCATCCCCTAACCCTATATTATTAGCCTTTGCATCATCCACAGTACATACATAACACACTCTTTCTCCAATTCCAAGACATCCAAAAACCTACCTCTCATTTTACCTACCACTCACCTATCTCCTGCTAAATCATACAATGCAACAAACAAAATCAACATGTCTCCATTAATTACTCACATCATTCAAACATATATATATATGTGTATATTGTGTTTCGAATGATCGTTTCTACTTCTGAAACACTTTCTTCTGATAAATATTTAGTTACCTCCTTAACTTAATCATAAGGAGAATGTCTTAGATTGCTGATATCAATGAAGAGGATTATATCTGGTATGTATACACATTAACAACAGAAAAACCTTAGCCTATTAAATGGTATAAACTTGATGTGACATCATAAGATTCAACTAAGGACTAAATTAAGTTTTGGAAAATTTACACACATGTATATAGTAAATAACAAATTTGAAAAGAGTGAGAAAGAAGGATTTTGCCTGCCTTGTTTCTCTGACACTATACTGAAACAAGGATTCGTTATGGTAACGTGGATAGTTTGGAAAACGAACAACGGATCAACTTTTCAGAGGTAATTTATAGATTGTAAAAGAAATGGCAGAATGTAAAAACTAGGTGAGTGAGTAATTTGTGCAGAAGAAGAGAGTGGTTGAAGAGCCCCTAGATTTGACAGAAGGAAGCATGAATATGATAATAGTAATAATATATATAATATATATACATATTAGTTGGTTCATAGTATCTTTCAACATCATTGTCTTGTCGTATTCAAATGTGCCCACAGTAAATACATGCATTGATTATAACTATTATAACGTTGGAGATGACAGTATCACAAGACTCAATTATTCATGGCTGTCACTGATATAAGGCATCACCTTCCTTCAGGTAAACCACAATATTTATTTGGCTAAAACTATTTTTATATCTCTTAACTTTTGCAGTTTTGGTTCTTTTGAAATTTAAATCAATTACATTTCGCTATTTTAAATATTTTTTAATGAATTTGATCTTCATGTAAGTTTTTGGATGTTAATAACAGTCTTAATTTTAATTAATGTGCTTACCTCTTAGCTTTAAGTTATACATACCTCTAATTATCACTTAGAAAACAAGATAATGATTTTTTAAATTTATGTTATAAAGGTGAATGTTTGATTATGAAAGATGACACTAATTGTTTTACTTTTAATATGGAATACTTAAATTTGTACTAAATTGTAATCTAATTAATTAAATAAAATTATGTTATTTAAAATTAATTTCTAATATTTGAAAGAAGGTTTTAATAGTTCTTACATAAAAATAATTATTATTTTTAATAATCATGTGAGTCTGTGAGAAAGAGAGAGAGAGAGAGAGAAATGTGAAAATACATAGCATATGACATTATTGAGAGGAGACGACGGTACACAAAAAATAGTTCAACACTAAAAAAATAAAAAGTAGAAAAATGAAAATGAAAATAGATTTGAAGTAAATTAATAAAAGATAAAACAGAAAACAAACACTTTTGAAGAGAGAACAAATTTCCAGTAATATTGTAATATTAGAGAATTATTTACTTAATATTGTCAACAATCTTTTTTTAAAGGTTCACGAAGAGTTTGAAGATTAAATTTGTCAAAGACATCCATTTAAATTCTTAAACATTCTTTTTTAGGTTGGATTGAATACGGAATTTTAAAATTTAATAAAATTCTTAAAGATGAAAAATGTAACTATTTTTTCATTAGACAAAATAAACAACATGGTTTTAAGATTAGACATCAAAATCATGTTAAAACCAAGTTTTAGTCCAATCTTTTTTTCTTCAGAGATTCAAAGTCAGGGATTAGAATACATGATTAAAATGGGTGGATTTACTTATGAATCATAAACACAATGTCAAACCTTAAAAGACACATTTTCAACCCTATGGTGTGTGAATAGTCGAACGGTTCTTTTTGCTTGATTCCGATGCAACCAACCAGAACTGCTTTCTGCAGGTCGTAGTCCTCTTTTAACGGAAATGTCCTTGCAAGTTCAGAACATTGAGATCATTCAATACGGGTTGAATCAAAGTACATATCAATCACAAAATTATAATTTCACATTCATTTTTTAAGCAAAGCTTTGCATGAACAAGGACAATGTTAACAGAGTCGGTTTAGTATCAACAAAAATGTTAACAACGTACACATTTTTACAGAGAAAAAAAAAGGTTTTTCTCAAATAGAAATGAAGGCTTTCTTTTTAAAGAAACATACTATTTTCCGATTCGCACGATCGAAGACAAGAAGTAAATTTCTCAGTTCTAACACGAAAAGGATATGTTATGTTTCCTTTCTGGTTTTACCTTGTATACCAGATTTGTTCAATCCAGTTTCCATATTTTCAATAATTTGACGAAAGTAAAGTAGAAAATAAAGTGTTACTTGTTATAGGTAAACACTGTTTAGATTTGTGGCTAAGCTTTTTAGGGTCAGAAATTCGAAATGGCGTCTGCTACGCAGGCCTAAGTTTTTTTATTTTTATTTTTTATCTATCGGTTAATATTGCTCTACACAGAGGGTAGTGAGCTTCAGAATCTTCTCCCTTGAAGAGTGGGATTTATAAATCATGGAGTTTCATTTTCGAGAAAGAGATAAAGTCAATGAATCAGGTCGCATTCTTTGATGTTTTTGAAGTTAGAGTAACAACAATAACCTCTCATTTTTGGATGTCGTTTGATTTCGTTTCGTCCCAGAATCAGAGATAAAGAGGTGTTGACATCTCAGTACACGTACTGTACCATGATGCATACTACATTAACAACTCTCATGTATAAAGCTGTTTGTTATTATGGATTCAAATCAAATTTATACGTTAAATAATAAAGAAAGAGAAGAGTGAAAGAAAAGATTGAAAAAAGCAAATACCACTCCTCTCTGCTGAATCAATAATAGAAATATTGAATAAAGTAGAACATCAGAACATCACAAGATTCTTTTTCATATTATAAACTTCGCCACTTCTACCTCGTCTCATTAATTTCGTTAACATTTTTCTATTACACTATTTATTGCCTACCAACTTTTATTGTAGTAGGAATCAAACAAATTTTAACAACTAGTGCGTTGTTTTTTATTTTTATTTTTATTTTTTGAAGTTTAAAAAGCTAAGAAAACGATTATTTCTTAATCAACAAAAACATGCACTAAAACTAGTTAATGTAATAATAACTTGCATGGTTACTGGGACATAGACATAGATTACGAGAAAGTTAAACAGAAACTGAAATGGTTACAAACTGAAAACACGAAACTAGAAACAAGAATGTTAGATGCTACGAGAGTTTCAGCATGCAAGTTGGAATTTAACTAGACAAAGTGCCCCACAAACCCTTAGAAACCTAGACTTATTTGGTGGGCACTACTGCAGTGGACAGGTATGTAGGCTTTAGTAGTGATAAGCACATTGTGGCACTTTTGTGGGTTGGTTCATTATTCAACGTCTTCTGGCAGCAGTTTCCCTTTGAGCATTGAAAAACACAGCAGCCACAGGAAGGCCAAGGTCATTGTCCTCTGCAAAGGTCCTGGTGTTGAAGAGGTCCCTAGAACTTGGTATTTTCATCACTGCCTGCCTGCACTTCTGCTTGAAAAGGAAGAACACAAACCTATGGATGCCTATGTTTGGCCTTGGGATTTCATAGTTCACCACCTCATTTCCTGTTCCATTGCATGTTCAAAACAAAAAAAACACAGATTTTTATGAAAGTTATGTGTCTGTAATAAGATTATATAACTTACCAAATGTGGTGTCCGTTGTGCCAGGGATGTCTGTGACTATCCTGTGAGTTGTTAAATATGGTCAGACACATTGTTTCAGATGAAATCATAAACCAAGTAAACTCTGCATGTGATGGTTTAGTATGATACCAGTGTAAGTGTTCCCTGAGATATGGATCACTGGGGCCAGGAACGTCTGGATCTATCATGAGCTGAAAGAAAGGCATGGAAATGGAAGAGTGAGTGAGATGCATGAAAAGGTTGAAGTGATGAAGGAGAGTGGAGGGAAAGAAGATGGTTACAAGGGTGAAGAAGGATCTCATGTCGCCTCCACGAATCTGAACCTTGGGCTTGGTGGTTACTGAGGAAGGGAAAAACTCATGACCGTTATAGACCTGCTTATTGTTGTAGGAGACGGTGATTTTGACGGTTGGAGTGAAAGGATCGACAACATCTCCGATCACCCTCCCAATCACAAGAGGATCTGTTGATATCATGTTCATGGCCATGGAAAGATTAGTTAAAATGCTAGCTACACTTTACTTTCAAGCTTTTGCAACCAAATAGTTAATGTTGCTGCTTTGCTGTGTGTGAATATGAGTAGAAACCCTATATTTATAATTAGAAGTCATAGTGGGAAGCCAGAAATCAAGAATAGGGAGAAAAGTGGAACATTGTGAAAAAGGCTCAAGTTGCTTTTCACATTTACAAAAATATTGGTAACATATCTTAGAAAAAAAATATAAAATAGCATATATTAAATAAATCTTAATATTAATGTCATTTTTAGATACATGTTATATATAAAATAGGATAACAAGATATCATCTCTAAAGTGATTTTGAAATATTGAAAATGAAAAAATGGAAAGCCAATTAAAAAATGATACGACTTCAATTTAAACTCTGAAGGAAAATCATGTTACCTTGACATGACTTCAACTTTAAAAATATTTTAAACTAAAATTATGTCATCTTAACAAAACTTCTCCATAACAAAGTTGTGATATCTTGACATAACTTTTTGCCGTAATTTTCTAAACCTAAATCGTTTTCTTAATAAGTTAAGGGTAACTTTAATCTCAACAAATCACAATAATATAATGTATGTATTGAATATTTTATTAGGATTATAATGTTATTTAAATGTTCTAGAAAATACAAATACATGTGGATATAAGGAGTCCAAATTCTCTACTGGTTTTTTTGTGTTGTCTTCTGCTGAGCATTAAAAATATACTCTACTGATATTTTAAATATCTTTTTAATATATTTTAAAAAAACGTCAAAATAAGTGGTAATCAGTGTATTATAAAGACACAGTAGAGGAACAACACAACAAAAATCAACATAGAATCCAAATTCGGATATAAGTAGGAGTCTATTATGAAAAGTAACTACATCTTTAGCCCATTAAGAATGTTTTTTATCCTATAATAATTAGATTTCTATTGATGCAAAAGAGTAGAAACATCTACAAAAGCTAACGCATATATATTTACCTTGCCATTCTTTCTTATGTATTCAGTTCGATAGTCCTCCTGTGATAGTTTGGGTTTTGTTCTTTTGAGAGAGGAATGTTTTGAAAAAGCAGAACTGAATCAGAAAAATTGTTAGTTCACACTTAACAAAACTAGAGAACTGTTTAGCTGAACTGGATAAAAGAATTGTTTTCAGTGAATTGGTTTTACAATTGAATGCATTTTGAATTGATCAATTGGATTCCTTTCAAACCAAACAAATTTTATATTGATATTGAAAGTAGGAGAATTTTATCCTGGTTTAAGTTTAGTATGATTCTCAAGCACTACACAATCTATAACTACTCTAAGGGGAAATCTTATTTTGAAATTAAAATATAAAATGACTTTCTATGTACCTATATATTAATTTGGTTATTTTATATACTATTGTTAATATTCCATATCTTATAATTGTGTTATGTTATAAAGTCCTTTGAAGTAAGTACTAAATCAGTGCTTCGGGTTTAGACTGAGGTAATATACGATGTGATCTAGGTTCTCAAATTGTACTCCTGTAAATTATATATATTTCTTAATAAAGAGTATTTAGCTTATTATCTTTCATAAGTAATTGTTTTTTACAATGTTGTTGATATATTTTACCACAAGAGTATTTTGTGAACTTTTTTGTGTGTATAATTTCTAAGTTTTACAAAATTGAAAGAAAAGACTTACAAATTTTTATTACAAATTTTTATTCAAAATTTGTTAAAAAAAATAATAAATAAGACATATTTTAATAATTTGTCGTGTGAGATGTCTAGAATGATAAAAGATTTTACTAATTTTAAAAGAGATATTATGTAAATTATAAGAATAATCTTATTTTTATACTACGAAGATATATTAAACTTAAATTTACTTTCTAATATATTGTTAGATGTGTTTGATCTTTCGTATCGTTCGTTATCTCGTTATCACCTGTTGCACAATATGTAAAAAAGATTTATGGCATAATAGATTTTACGTCCATTAAATATAAGACTAATAATTATTTGTTTATTAGTTTGTTGGTAAAAAAGAGTAAAAATTAAGTAAAAAATCTATATTTTTTGGGTAAAGAAATTCTATAAGGTATTTTTAACTTGTATCTCAACCTATATATAGCCATCTTAACTAGATATGCTACAAAAAATTAATTTGAAGTGATCGAAAATATTAGTTATGATTGGGTTCAACCAATTTCTGAAGTTGAGCTATTTTCATAAAATAGTAGTAGAGTTCATCAAGTATCTATGATGAAATTTTCCTATGAGAAAGGATGTGTTAAAATTCACCTTCTAACTATGTTCAAAATGATTGACTAACGAAAAGAAACAAAAATAGACAAATGAAATATATAAATATATAGAATATTTATTTATTATTTATTATAGGGGTCAAGTTAGCTAGAACGTAGGAGTGATTCCCAAATTGTATATTAGGAAACATAGAGAATTTGAGGTTTATAAGGCATCATTAAACTGAGGAAAAATATATGGGACCATTTCCAATGATGGTATTCAAAAGTTCAAATTCCCATATTAGAACCTTCCCAAATTAAACATTCGTGGTAACATTGCCAATAATTGAACCAGAGTTTGGAGTATAAAGGTATTCCACAGTAAGAAATAAAGAAAATTGATGAAAGGTAGTGGCTATGGTCATTTCACAGAAAAGAAGATTCAGATGGAATCACCGCTTTTCATATTCAAATTAGACATTACGGGGGAGTGGATGGCTCTTTCAGGAACCATCAAATTATTGCCTTCTTAATTACACTATTCCTCTTCCCTCCACTCTTAATTGTTGTTATCGAAGATATTACGATTATGTTAATTATATAAAGTAAATTATCATTATTAACAATTTCAATTTTTTAAGAAATTTTAAAAAAATGACCAAATTGCATCAATTTTTTAAAATTGGGATCAAATTGAAATTTAAAAAAACTGAAGGACTAATTTGACATTTTTGGACAAAAAGAGGAACCAAAAGAATAATTAAACGAATATTTTAACTAATTTTTAAAAATAATATTTTGAGTCTGAGTCAAAGATGGAATCAAACCGTCTCGATCGGACCCGAACTGAAAGTCAAGACTAGACGACCGAGATGGACCACCTCGGGCTGAGGCCCAAATGGCATGTCCCGGGCTAATGGCCGAGACGAGTCTAACCAATTTGGACAAACAACCAAGAAAGACCTGGTGGGGTAACGAAAGAGATGGGCCAGCTTAGGCGTGTAGTTCAGACAGACCAACTTGAGCAGATGACTGAGACGAGCCAGGATGGGTCGATGACCACGACAAGTCGGACCAAACAGGTCGACAAGCGAGACAAGAAAGGTAAGACCCACGATCAAGACGGGCCAGCCTGAGCCGATAGTCGGTCTGACTTGGCCTTAGCCCATGACCGAGAAGGGCAATTCCAGGTCCACGGTTGAGACGGTTGCGCTGGGCCGACGGTCAAAACAACTTAACCCAAGGTCGACAACCGAGATAGCCCACCTGAACCAACAACCGAAACAAGCCAGTCCGAATCAACGATCGAGAATATCTTTCCTAAATCCACGTTCAAAACAGATAAGCCCAAACCACTGTCTCTACATTGGATTTTTTTTATCTTTTTTACATAGACTCAACTATATAAAAGACAAATATAAAGATTAACTTTTGTGAATTTCTTTAGTACTTACAAGACTATGAAATTCCAAAATACTAACTTGAAAGACTCAATGTCTGAAAGCATATATGAATGATTCAATATAGCCACTTTAATATTGTAAGAACAATATATTAGCTAGATAGAAGATAACCTAGCTTCTCACATGATTGATAATTAGATTAATAGTAGAATCTCATGTATATGGTTTTCCATCAAATCAATGATACATTTAATATTTTTGAGATAACAAATTAAACTGAGTCTTTTCCAAGAACTGTGCATTTTATGGATTCCCCTGATTAAGTTTGGTAGCCACCCATATGCATATTGGCATCACATATTTAGTGCTTGGCTTCAACTTCTTTTTTATCTTTTCCTATGAAGTCAACATTCAATACGCAAATTAAATAATAATGTTATTTGGAGTTTCATTTTTTTTTTAAGTTCCATGAGTAATTAGACAATATTATCATGGAGGCACCACATATGCTTTAAGGAATCTAATTTAATATTGAAGAGCAAAGATAAGGTTTCATTAATTCGTTATTATTCTCTAACAGTCACCTTATAAATTGAATAACCAATGATAAAGACAGGACTATCCCTCTTAATCAAAGTGAAAAGACATGTAAAATTGACAATAAGAATATATATAACATGTTTAATTTAAAGTTTATATATTAGTGGAAACGTATACTTAATTATTGTAAGGATCGGTATTGTGTCCATGATATAAGATATTTTTTGTTTTTTTTTTTACAAAGAATTTACGGTATGAGTAAATAATATACATGTTGAATTTTATTGTAGTTTTCAATAATAATTTTTAATGACTGATCGTGTAAAAGGTTTTACTTTGATAATAAATAAATTAAGCTAAAATATGTGTTTATCAGTCTATAATTAATTCGACCCATCTTAATTTTATGTGAAATTGGTTCATTTTTTTTGTTAAAATTTAACATTTGGTAGTAATCTTTTGCGACCAAAAAGTTGAAAAATAGATTAAATGCATATATTTTTAAAATCTTGAAAACTAATTCATTAATTTAAAATATAAAACCAAAATCATTTCTGTTTTCAAGATTACAAATTTTAAAAACTTTTTTTTATTGGGAATTCAAGTGTGAGTTCAATTCCCACATTGAGTAAAAATAAGAAAGTTGAGCATTAGATAAGAATGAAGATCCGTAAACTCAATGCTTAAAGTTTTTGACTAAGAGTGATGTCAATCTCTTATGTGTGGATTGAGCTCATGTCTCATTAATGTTAAATGCTTATGTAAAGGAATTCACACTTGAGAGAAAGATTGTTGGGATCCTTATTTTTTTTTCTTTTAAAGTGTTTTTTCTTTTTTGGCTTTATAGAGCTGCAGAGAGTGTAAATTGAAAGAGGGTGTTTAAGTTAAGAAAAATTAAGAGTTAAGAGATTACAAATTTTGAATTGTTGCTCTAACATAAGTAATGGACATAGCGGTTTTAATTAGAAAAAAAATTCATGAGTCCAAATATGTAAATGGTGACTGTAAAAGAAGAAACAAAGTCTTAAAAAAATGCAACAAGGTTGTGGAAAGATCAAGGCAAAATTGAAAAAAAAAAATTGAAGAGCAAAATATGGTTTAGAAAGTCAATTAAAAGTAAAAATATGAAGAAAGAAACACATTACATAATTGTATGGGAGAAAATAATTTCAAAATAAACTTTAAAGCATTATTTGTTATGTTGTGGAAAGAATGATTAGTAGATGATGTTGAAGAGTATGTGAGAGTGAAAATGGCACAAAAAGTTGCTTCAATGGGATGAAAAATAATTTGCCTATTACTAAAAATTTTGTCTTTAATTTCTTTAATAAGCTTCTTAGTTCAGTTTATCAAGATAAATTTTTGTAGTTTATTTCACTAAATTTTACCTTTGATTTATGGTAAACGTTTTCGTGTGTTGCCTAAACAAACCTTACCCTTAAAAAAAGTAAATTCCAACGGTTATTTTGTATTTTGAGTATTTTTAACCACTGTCATTTACTCGAGTTTTGTATTGATATTTTTCTTCATAAACGACACCAAAAAGCATTGGATAATGACACGTACTTTTTAAAAGATGGAACTTATTCTGTAAATTATGGGGCAAGAATTATGTATTTTGAGATTATAATACGAACAGAACATTAAGGAATGTTAGTCCTCTTCTTCAAAAAGGAAAAAAAAAAGAAAAAGAAAAAGAAAGTTGTATGTATCATAGTCTTGGTTTTAAAATGATGATGAAAAGTTACACAATGAATTGACAAGATATTCTACTTTAAAGTGGAAATATGAGAATTGCTAATGCTATTGTAACCTGCAAGACTAAATATTTAAACACTTTGGAGTAAATTATATTTCTTTCTTTTAAAAGACAAGCTTATTATGGTTTTTTTTATATTAAATTTAAGTATATAGCTAGTATATTTAATTTAATTAATATTATTGAATTATATTACAAAAATGTAAAAATCAATTTCTTATGTTAGAATAATGATTTAGTCTATTTAATGTTAAAAGATTATTCTTTGAATTAATATTTTAAAATATTTTTTTATTAAAATTATACTAAAATAATTTTAATTTAACAAGTCATCTTTAACTTACTTCATATTCTAACATAGTCTCTTTTTAAATACTAATTCAATCCTAGTTTTTGTTTTTTTTTTTCAATCAAGTCTTAATTTACATTAATTTTGTTTAACTTTTTTTATTAATACTATTTAAATTAACAAATATGAACAGTGTAGGACACATGTTAGTTTGTGAATTTTTTGTTTTTTTATTTTTTCTTAATTTAAAAAAAAATAGTTAATATTTTAAGTGAGCATCATGTCATGTGACAATAATAATGTTATATATCAGTGTCACGTGTCAATTTAGAATGTATATGCTTGATCTATTATAACATGTACAAGTAAATGATAATCATGTCGATCTTAATTGTGTTATGAGTAATAAAGTTAAAAAACTCCATGGTATGAACATATATGCTTTTGAATATAAGCCTTGGTGATTTTACCTAAGACATAAATTAAAATATATGTGAATTCTATATTCTTCCTTTTCATGATGAAATATTTTTAAGACAAAATTTGTTATGATAATGTGAAAGTGAAATCTATGGATTAGACCCATCAACTTCCTTTTTCGTTCTCCTCCTTCTTTTATTGTTGAAACTAAATTTGACAGACTTCGAAATTTGCATTAATTTTTAACTTGTGATGCCTTAGAAGTGTCAAAAAAAGAAACATTTTTAACTATTTTGAGCAAGTTATGTTTAAGCTTAAAATAATGATTTATATTTGATGGGATTTGGGTTAAAAGAGAGTTTTCGGTCAGTTAAGGAACTTCTTGCATTATGTTGTTTTTGGAACTGGGATTATATTTTTGTATTTAGTTCTTGAAATGAGGCAGAAATAAGAGCGAAATCAATGAGGTTTTAAAGCATGAAGTAGCAATTCACGTTTGTCGTTTGTTGTTTGTTGTTAGCATGATATTAAACTGTATTCCAGTTTCAGTTGGGGCGAGCCCAACAAGGTTGTTGTCGGATAAACGCACCACACTGTCACAAGTGCGCCAAATTCACGCCTACTTCATCAAAACAAAGCTCATCACTCACGCGCTTTCTGTCGCCAAACTTGTCAACGTTCTTTCTCAGAGCAGTGTCCCCTACGACGCCATTTCCGTTTTTGTTCATGCACTTTCTGGCTTCCATGGCATCAGGGGAGTCGAGTTTTTTGTTCCTCCCACACTCAAAGCTTGTGGGAAGTCGTGTGCATTTGAGGAAGGGAAACAGATAATGGGTTTCATTTTGAAAACTCATTTGTGGAACGACCCGTTTGTCACCAACTCCCTGGTTCGCATGTGTTTGGAGCTTGGCATGGTTGAACTTGCAAGGTCGGTGTTCGATAAAATGCCTACAAGGGACTTGATTTCTTGGAACTCGTTGCTTTCGGGTTACTTAAAAGCCGGTCAGATTGACATGGCACGTGAGGTGTTTGAGAGAATGCCTCAAAGGGACCTAGTTTCGTGTAATACCATGATTGATGGGTACGGGAAGCATGGGTTCTGCGAGCTTGCTGAGGAGGTTTTTATGGACATGGGTGTCAGGGATGTGGTGACTTGGACGAGCATGATTTCAGCGTTTGTTCTTAATCATCAACCAAAGAAAGGGTTATGTTTGTTCAGAGAAATGTTGAGTTTAGGAGTTAGACCGGATGCTCCTGCTGTTGTTAGTGTCCTTTCAGCCATTGCTGACCTTGGTTTTGTTGAGGAAGGAAAATGGATACACGATTACATAGTTTGTAATAAGATGCTTCACAGTTATAGTTTTATTGGATCGGCTCTCATAAACATGTATGCTAAATGTGGTCAAATAGAAAATGCCTACGATGTATTTAGAAGCATTTGTCACCGGCGAAACGTTGGCGATTGGAATTCTATGATCTCTGGTTTAGCCTTACATGGACTTGCCCGTGAAGCCATTGAACTTTTTCAGGAGATGGAAAGGGAAAAACTTAAGCCTGATGATATAACTTTCTTGGGGCTTTTAAATGCTTGCAATCATGGAGGTCTTAAGGACGAGGGTCAGTTGTATTTTGAAACCATGCAAATGAAATACAAGATAGTCCCTAAAATTCAGCATTACGGATGCATTGTTGACCTACTTGGTAGATCAGGTTGCCTAGAACAGGCACTTGAGGTTATACATGATATGCCTTTTGAGCCTGATGTCTTAATTTGGAAGGCCATTCTTAGTGCCAGCATGAAGCACAATGATGTTGTGTTGGGGCACACTGCTGCATTGAGAGCCATAGAGTTGGCTCCACAAGATTCAAGTTGCTATGTTCTTCTCTCAAATATCTTTGCCAAAATGGGAAGGTGGAATGAGGTGAATGAAGTTAGATTGATGATGAGAAAAAGGGGAGTAAGAAAAATTCCTGGATGTAGCTCAATTCTGGTGGATGGTAAAGTGCATCAGTTCCTTGTGGGGAAGGCCTTGAATGAGGGATATAACCAAAGTGTTTTGCTGAAGTTAGAGGAGGTTGTGTATAAGCTGAAATCAGAGGGATATGAACCTGATCTTGATGAGGTTTTTCTGGACATTGAAGAGTGTGAAAAAGAGAGCCAACTAATTCTTCACAGTGAAAAATTGGCTCTTGCTTTTGCACTGTCAAGTGTGCCAGAGGGTGTTCCCATTCATATAGTGAAGAATTTAAGAATTTGTTGTGATTGTCACACGTTCATGCAACTGGTTTCGAAAATCTACAAACGTCAAATTATAGTCAGAGATCAAAACCGTTTTCATCATTTTAGTAAAGGTAGTTGTTCCTGCAGAAATTATTGGTAATTTTGTTATATATAGGTACCATAATGTATATATAGTTTGGACAATTTCTCAACCGAAACATCAAATATTGTTCAGTTGCCACATCTAACAGGATGATTATGTAATGTTGTAGAATTGTCAACCACACAATGATGCCAGTACAGAATTCATCATTTTCATTATTTTTATCAACATACTGATCTAATTAGGAAAAAGAAAATGACATAAAGATATAATAGGCATATTCTTTTTATTAAACATTTTTTACTTTATTTAAATTTAATCTCAAGTAAAACTATTCATATACACATCATGATTATTTATTTTGTTCCATAATTAATAAGCAGTTTAATTTGATTTTTTTTTAATTATTCCAATTATTCTTTTCTATCCAAACTGACTTAAAAGGATTATGCTAATTAATGGTGAAATATTTTAACTCCAGTTAAAAGATTGTTGCTATTTGTGTACAGCAATTTTCTTATTAAAAAAATTAATTAATCAAATTAATTTAGACAGAGGGTACAAAATTATATTACTTATTAAAAAAATCAAATAATCAAATTGCATCAACTTATTATTAAAAGATAAATTTGAATAATTTGTTAACAGTGGAATAGTAGTTAATGTAATAAAGAAATAATGATACTAGATACTTAAACTTAAGAAATAGAATATTTGAAGGAATTACAAAAGAAATAAAAAATAAAAAGAGATCGAAATAACGTTATTAAAAACATTATAAAAATTTATTATCTGAATATATCAGTCAAATTATTGGTGGTTGGTTGGTGAATTTAATCTTCCTGCACAAATTACCAGTGAACATAATACATACTTAGCATCATTGCTTCTGCAATGTCACAAATTAGATTATTTTTTTCGCTGGTTTTTGTTTATTATTGAAAATAAGACGTGAGATAATATATTTAAAATCAGACTGGGTACAAGTAAAAATGGTTATACATCGTTAAATACAAATCAATGGTTAATAAATAACTTCAAACTAATTTTATATTATTGAAAACATAGGGACCAGAGACATGAAAACAGGTGAATTGTTGAAAGAATAGAAAAGATAATAATTAAAAGAGTAAAATAATGTTATAATTTATAAGTTCTCCTTAATATAGATTTTTCATGGACATTTTAAAATATAAAAAAATTAAACATTTTCAAAAGTTAAAATTTATTTATACATGGGTTAATGTAAAAGTTTTCTTGAATAAACTTTTTTTCTAAGAGCTCATTTTCAATCTATAAATAAATTGATTTTAATTTATAACAAATATATAAAGAAAGTTATTTAAACCTACTTCTAAAATTTGTGGCTAACTTTTTTCTATTAAATTTTTTTAAATATTTCTTATTTTATCAACTTGTCTAGGGTGTTTATTGGATGGTTGAGTACGGTCGTATAAGATCGGGACGAATCCATTATCCAACACATTCAAATAATATTGGGTTGTATATTCAAATTTGGTTTTTTATACTTCTTTTTAGGTTAAACTCAAGTCAATCAAATTTATACTTAATCAATTCAGTTAATTTTGAATTTCTTCTAAAATTATGTATTTTCAAAATATTAATCTAATTGAAAAATAATACAAACTTTAAAATAAATTATATAAACAATTAAAGTAAATAATAAGTAAAATTATAACAAGTTTATACCAAACTAATTTAAGAGATAAAAAAAAACATACTTAATGTGCTTATAACACATTTATAAATGAGTATAATATCATTTACGCTAAACGTATCCTCTGACTTATATAAAAGTTAATTTGAATTGGATTGAATTTAATTTAGGGGTGGCGAAATTCGCAATTCGATCCGCTTTGACCCAGTTCGTTTATGGTTTTTGAGTTGGGCTAATTCATCAGTTTTTTTCTTTTTCTTTTTTTAACTTTTTTAACTTGTTTTCAATTTTTTCAATTTTGTTATTTTAAAAAAATTGTTTATATATACATATAAAATTAATATTAAAAACATATTTGATCAAATAAAATATTTTTAAACTTTTTATTAATTAGTAATGTTTTTAAATAGATAAATTTATTTACGTATTAAATTATTCAATTATAACTAATAGTTGAGACTTAATTTATAGGTATTAATGATTTATATTATAATATTATTATATATTTACACATTTTAAAATAAAAAATTAATCTTTTTAATTATTTTTATTTTGTTTTTTTAAAAATGAACTAAGACAAACTGATCCGAATTTTGGCCCATTAAATTGGCAGATTGGACAGGATGGACCAAAACAGGCTGTCGGGTTGAAATTTTTAACCTAACCCATCCTTTTTATACAGACTGATGAGCTAACCCATTGGACCAAGTCATTTTGCCACCCTAATTTAATCTAATCATAAATAAAACTCAATGCAATGAAGTAAGTTGGATTGGGTTGGCCAATTACCCAATCAATAAATGTAGACTCCAGATTTTTTATTGGTTTTTTGTGTTGTCTTTTGTTGAGCATTAAAAATACACTATATTGATATTTTAAATATGTTTTTAATATATTTTAAAATGTCAAGATTAGTGGTAATCAGTGTATTACGAAGGCACAGTAAAAGAACAATACAAACAAAATCCAACAGAGAATCCAAATTCATAAATGTAGCCACAAAAAACAATTGAAATAACATTATCTCGTTCTTTTTCTTCTATTTTTTACTCTTTAATTTTATTATTTTTTTAAAATTATAACTATTTTCAATTGAATAAATCATATTATTATTAAATAATCAATTTAATAAATTTATTTATTTAGTTTTAAATATTAAATTAGAACTATTTACTGAAGATATAAAGATTTAGAAAATGTCATTTTATTATTGATAATAGTTTAAAAATAGTGAGAGACGGTTATTTTAATATTAAAATAATCAAATTTAGTATATTTATTTTATTTAGTTTTAAATATTAAATTAGAACTATTTATTGAATATATGTAGATCTAGAAAATGTCATTTTATAATTGTTAATGGTTTAAAAATAAAGAGACTAAGTTATTTTAATATTAAAAGGGTTAAGTATAAATAGTATTGTCATAAAAGAGTTTCATTATTTTAAAACATATTATCTTTCTACAAATTACTTTTCTAGAGTTTTATGACTTCTTTACAAGAGTTGTTTCTCTTTGCTAATCTGATTAAAGAGTCAAGACCTTAGCATTGATCCTCGCGATGAACTTTTCAATTTGGACCGATCAATTTTTTCGTTGAGGGTAAGTCATTTTTTTGCCCTTTTCTTGTCTTCTTCGATTAACCTTGATTACATGTGAGGTTTTCCTGCTTGCATTCGACCTTGTGAGGCTTTTCTTGAATCTCTACTTACTAATGTCTTTATACTTAGAAAGGGGTACCTTGCGAGATGGGAGGAGTTTCACCGATTAGGATCTTATGAGTTGCTTAGTCAGGTCAAGGAAGCTAGTCTTGAATATGTGTTGTGTGAGTTTTATCAATTTGATATTTTTCATGTTGTTACTCTAATGCATTTGGGATCAAAATTGATTGTTTCTAATGAATCTAGTGTAGTGTGTTTGTTTGATGTAATGTAGTATGTTTTGGATTATTGATTCATACTTGAGTGATTTTGTTTGATTTTGTGTTATTTGGGAGAATTTAAATCTAAGAAATTGAGCAAATTGGTACAATCTCCCATGTCTTAAAATTGTTTTTAACCAATGTACTGAGAGAGGAGTACCAATTTGAGCAACTGAACAGGTCTAAGTTCCTTCAAAATCACAAAATGGATTTGCTGATATCTGATATAGTGTTGAGCAGTGGCAGACTAACATTGAGCGCCAGCCTCGTTGTGCAGGTTTAGGATCATTTTAGCTCTAGGACGTTGAGCGGCAAGATGTACCGTTGAGTGCCAGTCTCGTTGTGCAGGTTTAGGATCATTTTAGCTCTAGGATGTTAAGTGGCAGGTTGAACTATTGAGTGCCATCTTTTGCGAATGCTTTGTTGTTGAGCACCTTAATGGTATCGCTGAGCACCAACTTTTGTGAAGACTTTGGCGTTGAGTGCTCAAATAATGTCATTGAGCACCAGTTTCACTGTTAGTTCTGTATTCTTTTTAACTTCATTGATTAGTATATTTGTGTTTATGGCTTTAATAGTCAATATAATTGATGTGTAAATGTTGTTTATGGAATGGTTGATAAATTTATGGATAAATATGCATGTGAATATTGATGTATGAAATGATGATGATGATGAAAGAACTAATCATTTTAGAAATATTTGAATTTAATCATTTTAAACTATTTTTGTTAAGTTTATTTAATATTTTAAACGTTGTCATGAGAATATTTGAGTTGTTTACTTCGCTTGACACATCTTCGTTTCAATAATAGCTAAGAAACTGGATTGAAACACGTTCGAAACATTAAATAAATTTAACAAAATTTTATTAAAAAATTTAAATTGAAACATTCATAAAATTAAAAGAGTAAATTGAATCAAAATTTTAAAAAATAACTAATTTCAATTTTTAAGGAAAAGTTAAGAACCAAATTATTATTATTATTTTTTTAATAAACTTTAAAGAAAAAAAGCTGCAATTTTATATAGACCAGATGCGAAAACCTGACCCAAGATGGAGAAGGTAATTAAGAGAAACAAATATTGAAAAAGAAAAAAAAGGATTATAGTTTGTGAGAGTGACGTCATGGTCAGACATAGCTTTTGAACTCTTTATATGAGTGAGTTTTGGTTGAAGAAGACATGACACTGTAAAGAAATAGAAGAAACAGACATCTTTTGCAGATTCATAAGATCGACACCTCATTCTCTGCAGGTGAGACTCTTCTTTCCTTTTTTTTTATCTTTCTTATTCCCCTCTTGTTTCAAACCTTGTTCCACCGTCTGTCAAATCAATTTTGTGTTAAATTTTCGTTTTTCAGTTCAAATTATAAATATGGAATGGAAGAACACCCCTCTCAGTTCATCTGCTTCCATTTCCAGTTCTCGGATTTAATCTGTGTTAATTAATTAGTTAATTAATTAAAGATAATATTCTGAAACAAGTCTAATTGGTTGCCACGTGGCAGTCTCGTGGCCGCGTAAATGTTACTCCTTCACGTGTTTATGTTGTGAAGAGAGGAACCGTTTGGGTTTAGGAGTTTGGACTCGTGTCTTTTAAGAACATGAAGTTGTCCAAGTGAGTTAACGTTTTCTGAATTTCTGGGAAACGTTATTTTAGATTTATTTATTTATTTATTTCTTATTTAGTAGAATAAGAGAAATAGTAATAAAACGGTGAGGAATATTAGAATTGGAATATGAAAATATTTCTTAGGGTGTGTTTGGAGAGTGTAGATAACGTGTTTTTTCCACGTAATTCTTTTTTGACGTATATGAGAGGGACCATCACTCTGCAATGCATTACCCACTGCTCTGCTTCTGCTGCACATGACATATGTCATTATATCTGAATCAAGGAATCCCAATGTTTATATTCTTAACAAAAAATTGATGCAAGAGTTGTTCGTTTATACATGTTAATTCTTAAAAATATTAAAAATCACAACTTTTTTGGTAATTTTTAATAAATTTTAACCAAGAAATAAACTGTATTGATGAAAAGATTTGAGTTATAGAATACTGCATGCATTCTTATCACACCTCTAATAATAATAACTACCCTTCTCTCTGTTTCCGACTGGATTATATTTTAGTAATCAGAGGTAAGAGCAATTTGGTTGCTTGAAAAGTTGATAAGATCAGATTTTATATACTTTTAATCAATTAGAAATTATTTGCATTCTGTCTTTTAAACCGGTTATTATGAAATAAACTTGGTAGTAATGATTAATTATTTTCAGAGAAGTTTTGTTTGTGGATGGTAAGTTTCATGAAGAAGAGTCTGCTCTGGTTCTGTTTTCTATTCTTTTACTGTTCTTGGAGAATGTTATTGATTAACTGATTGACTGTGTTATTGGAAGCAAAGAAGAGGCACAACTCTGCTTCTTGTTTCTTCCCATTTTAAAATTGTTACGAAAGTAGTGGATAATAAGTTTGATGTTGCAGAGCAATGGTGATTCCAATAGCAGTGGCACTGGTGGTGATTCTCAGTGGGTTGGTTTATCAGGCCATAAAACCCCCAGCTCCTAAAACCTGTGGATCCATTGGTGGTCCTCAAGTTACTTCACCCAGAGTGAAGCTCAGTGATGGGAGGCATTTGGCCTACAGAGAATTTGGTGTTCCTAAGGGAGAAGCTAGGTACAAGATCATTGTCATTCATGGATATAACAGTTTCAAAGACACAACTTTACCATTTTCTCAAGTATGTTTCAGCTACTTACTTCCTCTTCTTTTATACTGTCACACTCCTGGAGTGGTAGGTGTATAAATATAGATTAATAAATGTTAAACTAGTTGGGTTTGGTTGTGTGCAGGAACTTATTGAAGAGCTTGGGATATATTTCCTCCACTTCGACAGGGCTGGTTATGGTGAAAGTGACCCATATTCATCACGTTCTGTGAAGAGTGAAGCTTATGATATTCAAGAACTGGCTGATAAATTGGAGATTGGTGATAAATTCTACATAATTGGAATGTCAATGGGAGGTTACTCTGTTTGGAGCTGCCTAAAATACATTCCACACAGGCATGTTAATTACTTACTTGTATCTTCATTTTGGTTTTCATGTTTTCCATTCTTGCACAGGATCAATGATTTTTACACTATCAAGATGTAACAAAGGATCTTCATAGAGTTATCTTGAACTCCTTTGGCAGATTATCAGGAGCAGCTTTGGTGGCTCCATTTATAAGCTATTGGTGGCCTTCTTTTCCTGATAATCTTCTGAGAGAGGCATTTCAGATGCTACCTCGGTCAGACCAATGGACTTTTCGAGTTGCACATTACGCCCCTTGGTTGTTCCATTGGTGGATGACACAAAAATGGTTCCCTTCATTAACTTTGACAAATATGTTGTCTCCTGATGATGTAGAAATAGTGAAGACCTTGTCAGAACTCCCAAACACTGCTCAGGTAGTACCTGCATTTTTCATCTCTCACTTAATCTTCACATTCATATTCACAGAAGACAACATGTAAAAATTCATTCATGCATGATGCACACAATTAGTTTATCAGTTTTGTGTCTTAACATGCAGGAGAGGATAGCTCAGCAAGGTGAATATGAATCTTTACACCGAGACATAATGAGTGCTTTTGGAGAGTGGGAATTTGGCCCCACAGAGATAGAAAATCCTTTCCCTGATAACAATGGTTCAGTCCACATATGGCAAGGCTTTGAAGATAGGATCATTCCCTACACACTGAACCGTTACATCTCTCAGAAATTACCATGGATTCTTTATCATGAGCTTCCTCATGCAGGACATTTGTTTCTCTTCAAGAAAAATGAATGTGAGTCTATTATAAGAGCACTTGTACTCTCACCAGATATTTCAGAATAAGATGCAGTGTGTGGAGTAAACCATGGCTCTATTGTATAGACCATGGTCTGGTCCATACAAGTAAATTTTATGAGCAGATGAAGGAATATTTGAGTTTGTTATCCCACAAACATGCCAGTGTACCAATTGTCGAACATGTTATAGGCATAGGATAAAAGCAGTGTGACTGGTTGGTACCAAGTTCATCGTTGACCATAATCATAAAATGCTTTGCCTCTGCCACACCCCTATTATAGATTAAACATCATTAAAAGACACATGAGTGAGCACAAATGATTCTGCTTATTGGAGTGTACAAAAATTATTTTGTTTCCTCGGTCATGTTAAAGGGCTAACCTGTAATAGGATTCTGTTGTCGATGATAAAGACATAAAAAGGCATAAGTTTATAATGCAAAAATGAAATGAAATTCTTTGATATGACTGAAAGATGGATCGTAATAAAAAATTAGAATGTGTAAGATTTTAACAAAATAAACAAATAAAATTTCTAAATATGATAATGACCTTCTCGTCATGTCTGAAAATAATTTCCTTCAGATCTAGTTTATCAAATTAGCAATTTCAAGAATTTTTACCCCTTTCGAGTATTTTCATTCATCTTCACTGATATCTTAAATTTTGCTTTCCCTCTTTTGGGACTATTGTTATTTCTTAAGAGGAGGAAAAGATCTTAAGAGGAGGAAAAGATTTGCATGTATAAAAACCAAATTTTTAATTTTAACCTTTTAGGACCAAGCTAATTTTTTTCATAATGAATGTGTTAAGAGAGTATCAATGAAACTATTTGTGTAAAACCCAATTTTCTGCCCTAAAGTTCTAAGGGTTGCTTTTAAGCTGTTGGGCCTAGGGGGCTGGCCCAAAGGATAAAATCACCCTAAGTTTGCCCTAACTGTTTCATTGTGCACTTTCAGAACCCACTCTCTTGGTGCTTAGAGCCGCAGAAGTCACTCCGCTAGGGTTCAGCCTTGAAGCCCCGTCACGTCCGTTCGAGCCAGTTCGTTCCATGTAAGTTGTATCCCCTCCCACACCTTCTTGTTCTTAGCTCAGTTGCTTCGAGTTCTGTCTAGAGCCGTACTAAGTACTTCGTGCCACTTTATCCTTGTGTTTTCCAGTTCACTAAGTTGCCTTGGGAGCTACTGCGTTTCCTGTTCGCACCAGGAACCCAACTGTTGGCCTTTTTCCAGGTAGGGAAGCTAAGGCCCTTCTCATATATTCTATTGTTCCATGTTGTTTAGCTGTTGTTTCAGTTTTGTGTGGGTGGTATGATGCTATGTTGGTTTGGAACGCATAAATATGTTGTTTGGAGTGGTGGGTGTCACTGTTGCAGGAAAACAGTGGCGAGACCTGCAAATCCCGCCCAAGCGAGCCAGTCTCACCTAGGTGAGATGAGCAGGGGCTCGCCCAAGCCCTTTTACGCGAGAGGTCGCCCAGGCGACCTGCTCATTATTTTTGAGCGAGCGAGCATCTCGCCCAGGCGAGAGGGGTCTCGCCTAAGCGAGATCTCGCGTTGCTCTCTTGGTGCTTTGTCGAGCCAACGCCTAGGCGAAAGGGACTCGCCTGAGCGAGGGGTTGGGCGAGACAATGTTGTGTTTGATTGCGTGATTACTCTCGGATGATTGGAATTGTTTGGGTATGATTGTTATGATGAGATACATGTACATATGAGGATATATATATGCCTAGGGGATTGTTATGTATGCGTGACATGATTCATGAATGGTGAATGATGGATATTGTGGGAACTTGGCATGTGAAATGAATGAGTGGATTGGAATTAAAGTAACATGTTATTGATATGAGATGAGGACCTAGACTCATGGGGTGGCGATGACCAATGGTATGGATTCAAAATGTGATACGTATGAGGAATTAATTCCAAGGGTTGGTATGAAATTGCAAACATGGTTTAATGTTCTCATACTGTTGATTTATGATTGTTAGTCTGTGTCAGCGTGTAATTCCTTGGGGTCTCTAGGTGAGACCTCCGGGGTTGCGCTTCAGTGGTCGGGACGTAATTCCATGGCCCCTGTTAGTGGGTGTCAATGGTGGTGCTCCATATGTATAACTAGGTAAGGATTCAAGGTAAGGTTGCATCCTGACACTCTAAGGAGTCAGTTAGTCTCACCTAGAGCGGACTGGCTCCTGTGGTGAGAGTAGCAAGAAGTCTAAAATTCACTAAGGGCTAACCTTGTGGTGAGGGAAATTGATTTATTGTAACACTTGTAACACATAGCTCGGGGGTGAGCAGAGGTATCCACCACAAGTGCAAGCATCCACTGAATCCGACCAAGTTATATGTATCCAGATGAGTCGAGTCGAGTCGTAGTGTATTGCTTGACAAGTCATAACATGCTTGGTTGAATCGAGTGCATGATATTGTGAAATTATATCTGATTGAATGGATGAAATCTTTTGTGTTTTAGCTTACCCTACTTTTGTTGTGTGTTCTGCTGTGTGGTACTCTCTCTTGCGATGATCATCAACTCGTTGGTGTGAGCATATGTGAGGAACACCCGCGGACAACAGGGTGGTGATAGGTCTGCTGCATAGTCCGCGTTGACTGGATTTTATTTCTTGATGGGTTTTCTTTAGAGCTTGGGCCTATGTACTATTTATACTTAGTAAACTACTTCATCTGTTGACCTTTCAACTGTATCCTGTTGGCATCGTGGTGTGCCTAGTTTTGTATGGATGACGTTAAGACCCCAGGATTGCGTTATTTTACTATCTAGCGTTTCCTTTAATTGCTTTTATAAATTAAATGGAACGTTACAATTTGAACTTTAGGGAGTAGTATTGTGTGACATGAATATGAAATGAGAATAAGGAAGAATTATTATAAAAGTATAATTTTTAATCTTTTCAATAAAACGCTACATTTTTATTTATTGTACTTTACTATAAAACTAATACTATTTAAAATGTATTTATATATGACTTTTTCTTCCTGCACCCATCAAATATCTTCCTGCACCATCATTTCAGATTTTATTTTTTGACACGCACTAAATCAATTCCAGAAATATTTTTTCTAAACGTACTCACCCACTCTTATTCTGATATTTTTTTTTTCGGAAACTTTGATGTGGTAAAAGAAATTGATAGAGTTCAGAAAGAAACAACCTTTATACATATAGAGGTGTTGAAAATATAATAAGTCCACAAACTGGGCTGGATCAGAAAAAATATGACTTAATGACTTAAATTGAATCAAGTTGTTTAACACACAACTCATTGGGCTTAGGATGGAATGGCTTTTAGGGAAATAATTATGTGATTTTAATTAGTAGTTATATTAAAAAAATAAATAATATGTGTTATATACATTAAATCACTTAATTTAAAAATTAAAATTAATTTTATTAATGTGATTTAAATTTAAGATTTAAAAAAAAACTAAAATGGATTATTGGTCCAACACCAGACCAAGTTGGACTACAAAAATTAATATATATTTAAAACTTAGACTAAACTGGATTAACTAATATATTTTTATAAACTATTTTCGATATTTCCATACAAATGCCCAGTGAGTAATGCATACTTAATTGAATGGATATGACTATATTTTAGGAATACTCATTGTAAATACTTGAGATGTGTAAGCGATTCCCGCAAATATACATTCAAACAACTGCTTTTAAGGATTTATTTTAACATATGTGGCGTAATTTCATTTCAAAATTACTAAAGTGGGGCAAATTTTGAATAATTTCATTTCAAAATTACTAAAGTGGTGCAAAAATAAAAAAAATAAAAAAAAGCAAGGGAAAATTTTGGGAAACTAGGACAACTTCATTACAAAAAGTCATATCACTTAATAACAACTTCAATTAAAATGAAATGAAATCGTGACAAATTGATAAGATTACTCTATAAAAAGTGAAGTCGTGTCATCATCACATGATTTCAATGTCAAATTACAAATAAAGATGTCATTCCAAAATAGAAAGACTTTTGTAAATTTGAAAACTGAAGAAGTCATCCCAAAATGGAGAGACTTCACGAAATGAAGAAGTGTTCCAATATGGAGAGACCGTAGTGTTGAAGAAGACATTAAGAAGTTGTACCACAATGGCAAGACTTTAGTTGAAATGAAAACGACTTCACTAATGCAAATGAAGAAGTCGTATTATATTGACACAACTTCAATGTTATTTGTGAAATGAAGTTGTTATAATGGCACGACTTTAGTGCAAATAAAATAATGGAATGACTTTTGTGTTAAAGGATGTGTAGGTTAATACGAATAAAATTTAAATATTTTTTTAGGTAAGTCACTTACATCGTTCCACATTACTATTCATGTCGCATGGTATTAAGGCCAATATCTTTTTGTTCTGCCTCTCATACATTCTCTATGTAGTTGATCAAAATTTAAAGGGTCGATAGGAATAGTTTGGCGAAATCCAAATTGTCGCATGACCCAATCAAACTATAGAAATATTTTAGTTGTCTAGGATTTAGTTGGTACTGGGTTTTTTCAATTAAAGCGACAATTTTGTAAGGGTATGATGCCTTAGATATGGCGCAAGATACCACCTTTGTAAAAAAACACATAAAACATTACACTAAAGTCATGCCACAATGGGACGACTTGTGTTACAAATTCAACCCTGAAGTCTCTTCATGGTGGGACGACTTCTTTAACATTGAAGTCTATCCATGTTGGACAACTTCTTCATTTTCTGAAGTCTCTCCATTTTTGAATGACTTCTTCATTTTCTGAATTCAATAGAACTTTCTCCATTTAGGGACGACTTCTTTATTTGTAATCTGATACTAAAATCTTCTCATCTTAGAACGACTTCTTAATCAAAGTCATATGTCGATGACACGACTTTACTTTTTATAAATAAAATTTGTCATGATTTCAGTTTATTCTAATTAAAATTATCTTTGACTAACACAACTTCTTTATAACAAAGCCATCATAACTTCATATGATTTACCCTTACTTGAAATTGTTTCAAAATTTGCATCATTTTAGTAATTTTGAAACGAAATTGCACTATACATGTAAAAAAACCGTTTTTTAGAATTTGCTCACACTCCATGGAGGTGCGTGAAAAGTTTATCTAAATTCAAATAGGTAAGGAGCAAATGAAAATATTTAAACATCATTTCAAGTTAACACAAATTCTTCTAGCTGAAATACAAAAACAAAATATAAATGTTTATGCTAGGTGAGAATCTTATTCCTGTAGTTTTGCCGTATTAAATAATAAATAGTTATTGCTATTTAAAGAAATTGTATAATACATTATAATAATTAAATCGATAATTAATTTAGATATTGTATTGATGTTTAAAGTAATAAAAGTTAAGAAAAAAAAAACTTTTTGATTTTTATCACATTTAGATAGAAGAATAGATAATGAATTATATGCCATATTATTGTTAGAATTATTTTTTTTAACCTCACTCTCATATATATTATTACTTAATTTCTCTTTAATTTAAAGCTAAATAAACCCTTAATTTTACTAAAACTAAATTCTATTTTTTTAGTAGTATGAATCTTGAGTTGACAAAGTGGGATGCAACCTTGGGTGAAGGTCAAAAACAGGATATACCATGTTGAAATTTTCAATATACTAATATGTTTTGTATCAATGTGTCAAACCAATTTGAACATGGCAAGTAGACTAACCATTTTTTTTAATTAAAACTAAAATAAAGATTAATTCTTCTATATTATGTTTCTTGAAAACTATAAACATGTAATATATTATAACTTAAATCACTAATACTTATAAATTAAATTTCAATTATTAATTATAATATAAAAATTTAACACAATATAATGATTATTTTAATTTATCTAATTAAAAAAAATATTAATTAATTAATTATCAATATAAAAGATAATTATATGATTAAATATGTTATATATATATATATATATATATATAAACAATTTTAAAAGTTAAAGATTAAAAAAAATCAAAATAGAAATTAAAAAAAAAAATTGGCAGGCCAATATGCCGGCCCATCCTTTGGTGCATGGATCACAAATTATAGTCCATTTTGTTGTGGTGGGCCGGATCAAGATGTCCCATTTTACCACTTTTATATGAACTTAATTTTTCTTATTAATTGTCAATTCTTTGAGCACTTAGTAAGCAAATTTACTTTCACAACATGAGTAAAAATTTATTACTAAATAGAAGTTTCACTATATATTTTGTTTCGGTTCTAGATCACAAAAGTTTTTCTTACTCAACAAAACAAATATCAAGCCATGAATAATGAAACCCCAACAAACATTGATAGTAAAAACAAAATACTAACATTAAATAGAAAGCCATATATAATTATAAATAATAATTAAGAAACTTTTTATGAGATCAAATGATTTAACAAATAAAAAATCAATTCAATTAATAAATAAAATATTATGTATATTCATTGTTATGTGATTTAATTTTCTTACACTTGAAAGTATGTAAAAGGAAAATATAATCCTAATATTACTAGTCTAATTAATATGTCTTAATGATTAAGTGAAACATAATTAAGCTTGAGGTTAGGAGTTGAAATGCTATTCTATTAGATGATGTAATATATTTTAACTTCCTACAAGGTTTCCTGGGCTATTTTAGAACAATATTAGTCAAAAAATTATAATTTCTTATATCATCTCACAAATCTAATTTTTCATGAACTGATGTAACACAGGAAGAACAATCACGGGCCACTAACAAAAAAATGGGCCTAACTGCAACAACCCTCCTGCTAAGTTTCATCCTGCACCCTATCAGATTTCTCTCTGCAGCTCATCATTCCAAAATTTATTTTCCAAAACACACTACATCAATTCTGGAAACATTCTTTTTCGGAAAATACTAACCCAATTTTTGAGAAGACACTCACCCACTCCTATTATGGGGGTGTGGAAAGAAATTTCCTCTCCTAATACTATAAAGCCAACAAATACAAAAAAGTTAAATATGTTTTTAATTCTGAATTTTGATGTGGAAATTAAAATTAGTCATTACCAAATTTTAAAAGTGAATAAATATAATCTTATTAACTTAAGGGTTAAATATGTTTTTGGTCTCTTAACTTTCAGTGAATCTTGAAATTAGTCTATTTTGAAACTTTGGACCAATTTAGTTCTTTATATTTTGAAATACGTGAATTTAGTCCTTTTAATCAATTTTTTTAGGTTTATTTGATATTTCGTACGCATGTCAGGATTGTATTTGAGTTGTTTATATTGTATGACATATTTTTACTTTAATATTAAGTCAAATATTATTATGAAACGCGTTTGAAATGTCAACTAAACTTTAAAAAAATTGATTAAAAGGACTAAATTCATGTATTTCGAAAGATGAAGTATTAAATTGGTCCAAAATTTTGAAATTAACTAATTTCAAAATTTACTGAAAGTTAAGGGACCAAAAATATATTTAATCCTTAATTTAGTTATGTTAAATTTTTTAACATGTCAAACACGTTTTATTTTATGTCAAATTTGAGTTATTTACACCGTTTTAGATAAATTTATGAAAACCAAAATATATAAAAGTTTTAGACAAAAACGAATTTTAATTTTGTGTCAAAGTTCAAAAATTAAAAACATATTTAATCCAAAAATAAATATCCAAACAAGCCTCTACCGCTCACAAATCTATTTCAGATTGCAAAATCAATGCTCTACAGCTCACAAATCTAATTTAGATTGCAAAATCTAAGGGAAATAAAACAACCTCAACAGGCAATTATATAGTCAACTCTCTTCATGATGTAATCCTAGTAAGGTTTTTTGTTTTTTTTATATTTTATATACATCATATAAAGATAGAAAAGACAAAGTTTATGTAGAAGAATATTAGGGTTTGTGATATGAAGAAAAATTGAAAGACTTAGATTGTAAAACTGTAATAGCGAAGTGGTGAAAAGTAGATATTGGAAGATTGATTGTGTGGTGGGGGTAATATGTGAGGCACTAACAAACATAAGAGTTCATTGAGAAGAGTGAAGCACTGAAGTGTGACCACAAATTCGACACTGTGGTAGTGATTGTTAGCAGGAAAGTAATCAGAGTTTGTTTTGAGTTTTTCTTCTCCTTAGAGATAAGTTACATCACACAATTTTTTAAATTATTTTTTTTCTAAAAAAAATCAAACTTATTAGTAAGAAGAAAAATAATAATTGAGAAGCCACTGATGGTCCAAGTCGCAGCAATAATTTTTTTTTTAAATAACTAAAAGTAAAAAATATATTAAAATTTTTATTATGTACTTTTAAAAAAAAATAATAATCTTTGTTAGTTTAACTTACAATCTTATTTTACTGATCGAACTCCATCCCTACCATTTCTTACATTGAACTCATTTTATGATCAGGAATGCATGACTACTTTTTGAAAAAAAAAATGTATTAAACTAAAATTTTGTTTGTCTCAAACTTTAATATTAATTCAAACTTTGATATTAATTTAATTTGATCTCTAACTTTAAAATGAATAAAGATAGTTCTTTTAATTGAATTGAGTTACTTTTTTTTACGTATAGAAGGATATTTCATATTTTATATTGATGACACAACTGTTTATATTGATTGACACATTCATACTTAAATATTAATATAAAATATTGTCTATTGCGTGAAAGAAATTTAACGTTGTTAGATTAGGTTGTAAAAATACTTTATCAATTCATTTTTAATATTTGAAACCAAAATATATCAAAGTTTAAAGCAAAGAAGGATTTTAATTTTATGTCTAAATTTAAGAATTATAAACTATTTAACCCTTAAATTTTTTTATAAAATATTTTAATTTCGGGTAATTTTTAAGTGTTTGTTGGAAATTCAACCCTTAAAATTGATAGGAGATTGTTGGGAATAATTCAAGTGTTATTTTAATTACAAGTTAGAAAAGGAAAAAAAAATAATAATGAGAATATGTTGTATTTTTCTTCCCTTCTTTTGTCTTTATTACTTTTTAAACAGGTTTGTTGTTTTTCATGGTTTCCCCATTCTCTTTTCATTTTTACAGCTATATTATTTTAATTATTGAAAGATGAATAGAAAAATAATCCAAATCAAATAAGTGAATAGAAAAAGTTAAAACAAAATTATGTATATCATTTTATTTTTAAATTATTATGATTGTATATGATGGTACTGTATAGATGCAAAGTAACTTGATAATGAGAGATATTAATTTTGAATATTGTTTAGTTTTTAAGATACAATGTAATATATATAAAAGAAACCTGTTTCTAGTTATCACGGTTAAACAATTATGATTTCATAATTGGGTAATTATTATACTTACGGTAATTGTTGTAATGAAAGATCCCATCACACAATTATTTTCAAAGATCAATACCACAACTTTCAGCAAACTATCCATCAAATTTGCATTGATTTTGTAAAAAAAGGTATTCTTTTCTTCTAAAATGAAAATTAATTATTTCTATTAATAACATTGCATAGCAATAATTAGTTCTTATGAATGAATAAAAAGTTAACTCATACTTTTAAATAACACCCACTAGTATCGTAATTTGCAATACAATACTTAAAAAATATCTAAAATAAATTTCATTTATACTTCTTCAAATGAATACTAGAATTAAAATTTAAAAAAAGTCTAGAAATTGAAATTAAAATTTATTTATTTTACAAAAGAATAAAAATAAAATTCCCTATTCTAGAAAGATAATTTCTTTTGTAAAAAGTAAAATCAAATCATAATCATCTATACAAATTATATTTAAACTTCAACCAAATTGTGTGAGAAGAAGGGAAAAAGGGTTGGTGGTTCCATGACTTTTCTCGGACTTTAATTTACTTTTCTGTATTAACCAATTGAAAAAGTGAAACCTCAATTAATAATTTTCTCTCTCTAAAAACAACACTCTTAAATTTTATCGAAAAAAAAATCTTGAAATAACATTCATTTATTAAATAATAATAATAATAGTATTATCTTTACGCACCGAACAAGAAACAGGACAAGGAACATCGAAGAGGTAGATGCTTTAAAATGAAAATAAACGAAATAATTTTGTTGTGGTAAGGTGAAAACGGTTGATTTCGCAGAACGTGTCAATGATAAAGTAAAGCCAGAAACTGAGTGAAACAAATATTGTGTTAAAATGATACCAATGGCAGTTAAAGCCTTGTCTCGATCCAGTGAAACCATTTCTACCATTCTCTTTAATCTCTTCCTCTATTTCACCTTGTTCTTCTTCTTCCTTTACTCATCGCCTATATTAACTCCTCACATCTTCCTCATTTTTCATAATTCAGTCTCTTCCTTCTCTTGGTACTCAGCTACCCTTTGCTTCAATTTTTTCTCTTTCTTCTGCATTGCATCATTTTGCTTCTGTTCTTGCCCTTAATCGGCTTCTATCATTTCGATCATACTCAGATGCATGATTGCATGTTGCATGCAACTGGTACACTCCCAGTTCAGCACATCGATTGCATAATCTGAGTTTTCTGATAAATGATGAGAATTTTGGTTTTTATCTTTTGGGGATCTTGGGGTTAGTTCAAGGTTCACCCAGATGTGCTGTTTTCAAGTTAGCTACCGATGCGTTTCAATTTTCCATGAGTTTTTAATTCTGATATGTATTTCAAGTTTTCTGTCATTTTTTTTTAATGCATTTCATTTCAAGCTCTCTGTCATTTTTTTACTGGTGATTTCTGAGGCAAAAACTGATTTTTTTAATCTGCATTCTTGAATTTCCAACAATCAGAGCAAGAGGTGCCACTGCATTTTCAGCTGAACCAGCAAAATTCAGTGACGAGGCCAGTGGCAAGAACGGAAAGAGCTCAGGAACGATGAACATGGATGAATTCATAGCCAGCATTTGGAACACCGATGAAATCCAAGTGAACCCTCCTCTACCCTACGATGAAGCTGAAAAGAACAAAGGCGTTGCACCGGAACCCACCATTCCTCAGCCAAACTCAGCCTCAGCCTCAACCTCTGTCCCTCCCCCAAATTGCAAGAAAACTTCGGAAGAAGTTTGGTCTCAGATCCAGAAAAGCCAACCACAAAACACTGAACCTGAAAACAACAACAACACCACTCTTGCCAGGAATGAAACCCTCCAAAATGAATCCACATTTGGAGAAATGACTTTGGAGGATTTCCTGGTAAAAGCTGGGGTTGTTACTGAATCAACACTGTTCACTACTATATTACCTCAGAATCATTTCCCTACCATCCCAACTCATGTGCCATTTAACACAAGCTATATATTAATAGGCACTACTGGATCTAATGTCAATGTGCCCTGTGCTAGATTTGAACCACCTCAAATGCTGCCACAGAATAACCACTTTGTTATGAGGAATCTCCCTCCTGCAAATGTTGCTGTGGAGAATCCTCAAAACATAGCTGAATCAAGTAGCAACAAGGGTAAGAAGAGGATCATGTCTGGTCCTCCTGAAGTGGTAGTAGAGAGAAGGCAGCGCAGAATGCTGAAGAATCGAGAATCTGCAGCACGATCTCGTGCAAGAAGACAGGTTTTGTAGTCATCGTAACCTTCTCTTTTGTTATATACATCAGATTCATATGTTTGATAATTATTAATCCCCTAACATAAAGAGTATGTTACCTTTCTCATCTTCCATAATCAATTTTTTGGTTCATTTTCACCGTGTCTTTTTAGATATGGTTTACTAGTTAACATGCAAAATCTTCTGATGCAGGCATATACTGTGGAGCTTGAAGCAGAGCTGGGAAATCTCAAAACCGAGAATGAGAGTCTGAAAAATATTCTGGTAGACAATATTGAAATTGAGGGTTCTTATTATTTTTTTTCTTTCTAAATGTTTTTTGGTGTTTAACATATTTTATATTCTTTTACATCTGCAACAGGCTGAAGATGAAGAGAAGAGAAAGAAAATAGTAAGTGATTATGTTTCAAATATAATTAGTGTTGTATTTGACAACTAAGCTAATGTTGTCAAGCACTTTTAACAATCATTAATATGATTTTTAAGATAATTATTGTAAATTAAAAAATTTGCTATATCTGATAACCTTGAAATTGAATGACAGTTTTTGAGTTTAGTCTATTTTTCTGAATACATATTGCAGGTTTACTGAATTAAGATCTCTGTATAATTATAATATTTTGATGCAGTTAACTGAGTTCATGAAGACACCACCCTCAACAATGGCTCAAAAGAGGAATGAAAAACTGAAGAAACTGAAGAGGCCTCTGAGTGCATCCTGGTGAGTGGTGAAGAAGCTTCAACGGCAGGCACATTAGAAGATGAACATGCACATTGTGAGAAAAAGGAAATAAAGTGTATGCGTTATCTGAGATGCACCTGAACCGTTTATCAAGATCTAAAATGATGGTTTATTTTGAAGTATGGAGAGTAGAAGAAAATAAGAGTTATGAGTATTATCGTTATAAGTGTTGCTTTTGTTTCTTTGAAATATGCACCTGGTGTCTCAGTTTTTAATTTCCTGGTTTGTAATAAAACTATCTGTGAGTTTTTATGTTAAGTGTGGTTTACTTTGCTTAATTTGTATTACCCTTTTGATATGTTTACAAGTTTAAATTGTTCTGGTAATTTCTTTATCATTAAAATGAGACTATGGAATATAATAAACTATGTATTAAAGGGCTATGCAATTGTAAAAGCTTAACCCTGCAAATTCTCATTTTCAGTATCATGGAAATGATTTGATTTTCTTAAAAGAAAAATAATATATTTTAATAATAAACTCTGTGTCAGAAATTTTAACCTTATCATTATTCAGAAGTTAGATCTGACCTGTCATTATATAACAATTTTGTCTTCTGATTCAATCTTGGACTGTATGTTTATTTTCTGATTCAATCTTGAATTGTGTGTCACGGTTCAGAAATTAGATGTGACATAACATTAAATAATTTTGTTCTTTAATCTAGTATGTAACGTAATATAAGACAATTTTTTTTAATATATTATAATAATGAAATGTGTGTCAGAAATTTTTAACCTTATTAATATTCAGGAATTAGAAAACAAAATTATATAATGACACGTTACGTCTAATTTTTGAATAATGATAAGACTAAAATTTTTTGACACACTATTATTAAGATGTTTTAAAAAAATATTTTTTTTTAAATATTACATCACATAATAAATCAAAAAGCAAAATTATTTAATGTTATGTCACATTTAACTTCTGAAGAGTGACACACAATCCAAGACTGAATCAAAAAACAAAATTATATCTTGGACTGTGTGTCCCTGTTCAGAAGTTAGATGTGACATAACATTAAATAATTTTGTTCTTCGATTTAGTATATGATGTAATATAAGACAATTTTGTTTTTTTAATATATTTTAATAAAATGTATGTAAGAAATTTTTAACCTTATCATTATTCAAAAGTTAGATGAAACTTGTAATTATATAATTTTGTTTTCTCATTCACTCTTGGACTGTGTGTCACTGTTCAGAAGTTAGATGTGACATAACATTAAATAATTTTTTTCTTCGATTTAGTATGTGATGTAATATAAGACAATTTTATTTTTTTAATATATTTTAATAAAATGTGTGTTAGAAATTTTAACCTTATCATTATTCAGAAGTTAGATGAAACGTGTTATTACATAATTTTGTTTTCTTATTCAGTCTTGGATTGTGTGTCACTGTTCAGAAGTTAGATGTGACATAATATTAAATAATCTTACTTTTTTATTTAGTATGTGATGTAATATTAAACAATTTGTTTTTTTTTTTCAACATTTTAATAATAAAATGTGTGTCAGAATTTCTTAACCTTATCATTATTCCAAAGTTAGATGTAACGTGTTATTATATATTTTTGTTTTCTCATTTAGTCTTGGATTGTGTGTCACTGTTGAGAGATTAGATGTGACGTAATATTAAACAATTTTACTTTTCGATTTAGTATGTGATGTAATATTAAATAATTTAGTTTTTTTAATATATTTTAATAATAAAATGTGTGTTAGAAATTTTTAACCTTATCATTTCAAAAGTTAAATGTAACGTGTCATTACATAATTTTGTTATCTGATTCAATCTCGGATTATATATCACTGTTCAGAAGTTAAATATGACATAATATTAAACAATTTTACTTTTCGTGTACGTAATGTAATATTATATATTTTTTTTTCTTGGTATAGATTTGGAGCGATATTTTGTATTAAAAAATTGTGTTTTTTTGATTTAGTCTTAGATTGTGCTAAAAAGTTAAATATAATATACAATAGACAATTTTGTTTTTGAGTTCAATGTATAATATTATATTAGACAATCTTATTTTATTGTTTAATTTTAGATCATGCAATGATTATTTTGTATCATTAAATAATTATATTTTTTGATCATTTTAAATTATGTGTCATTGTTCAGGAATTAAATCTCACATAACAAATTAACGCATAAATGTTATATTCACCTGGTATTAAAGAAAGAACTGTGAAAATTATTCTAAAAATATCTATATAAAATATCAAATTCAACAATTTATTATTTTATTGTCCAGTAATTCTACACTGTTATTTACTCACTAATTTCACTTGCAGTCTAAAATATTTTGTATACTTAAAGCTTTGAGCAATGATTTACAATTATGATAAATACTAAATTGAATTGAATTGTTAATTAAATAGAAAAAGAAAATCATTATTTTTACTTGGAACTCTTCTGCATGAACTGTGCATGAATCGGTTCGTTTACGTTAACCATTATTTGTTTTTATTCGAATATGCACGTGCGATGTGCGCCCACAGCCCCAATTCACACGGAGATATTACCGTGCATGCATGCACGTACAAATTTTACGCCCGATGTAATACTCTATTTTTTTTTCATTCAAATGTTATTTAATTTATAATTTTTATTCTATTTATGTATATATTTACAGGGAGAGTGTGAAGTAATACTTTTGCTCCTGCAGAGGGTGAGAGATTAGAGAAATGAATTTTGACCATAAAAATATAAAACAATAAACAATATTTTTTTTCAATCTTTGAACATTTAACTATTAATTAAGATTTAAGTTTATTATATGATAAATTATCTCACTTGTTTTCATAACCTTTCTTTATTCAATCACTTCATTTTGAATTAAGGGTTCACTATAAATAAAAAAGAAAACTGTGATTTATGGTTTAGGAGTTGCATTACCAATTGCAAAAAACTAATCTATAATTAGATTGATTAAACTAATTGTAGAGATTAAACAGAGCAGAGCAAATTTTGATGTTCTCTGTATATAAGTTATTGGTATAGCTCTGTATCCCTCAACAAGGAGTGTTTAGTGTTGCAAGACGTTAGAACAAGGGTTATGTCTAGTTGGAGATAAGTGTTTATCTTTAAAATATTGTTTTATCCATTAAAACTGGTATTCATGTCACATAAACTCTGTTTCTTTAACATGTTCTTTGTTTTCTCTTTAAATTCAATTCTGATCAAGTTTATAAAATATTGCTTAACCAAGGGTACTACATAAAACTACTCTCCTCATTGTCATGTATTATAACTTATTCTCTTAAATTTTATTCTTACTAAATTTAAACAGAAAATTTTAAAAGATAGATATATTAAAAATATAATTAATTAGCTTCTTTTCTTATAAGGATAAAAATTAAACAAAAGGTATATTTTTTTTTATTAAAAATGTTTAAAAATAAAATAAATGATTGTGTTTATATACCACTTGTATTCATATTATATAACAAGGGCAAGGAAGGATTGTGGTTGAATAACACCTATATATTGTATTTAAGAGAAATTGTTGAGTGTACACTCTTGAACAAACATTGTACAATACAATCTTTTTAATAAAGAGTTCTGACATTTGAAATAACACAAACCTGCAATAAAGTTGAAAAATATTAAATATATATATATATATATATATATATATCATAAAAATAATATATTATGTATAATTGATATACATAATAATAATTTATTATTATTATTATTATTATTAATGAATTTATCTTATTTCATAATGTTTTTTTTGTGTTGATATATACTTAAAGTGATTTCTATAAAATCTAATATAAAAATTAATATAAAAACTCAATAAAGAAATATCTTAACCATAACAAAAACATCTATCACGTGTTCAATTAAAAATATGTCATATTTAAGTGAAAATAATGCTTTATTTATTTTTTTGTCGGGATATGCATGTGCGCGTAAAAGTTATATTTACACTTACGTTATCATGCATGTCGTGTTATGAACTGTATTATGTATTTGAATTTTAATATATATATATATATATATATATATATATATATATATATTTATGCATTCAATTATCTTATAGAACAGATTGAAAATTTATCTTACTTAATACTCTTATATTTTAATTATATTTATTTATAATATATATTTTATATATATTTAGCATAAATATATATATATATACATATATATATATATATATATATATATATATATATATGTAATGTTACATTAGACACGTTATTTTACGGGTAATGTGGCCTCATAAATATTTAATCACAAGTTAAACTTATATTACAAATAACTATTGATATATGGAATATAGTACAAAATCATAATAATAATATAACAAGTTGGTGATTCATTTATGAGCAGACTTGTAATTTTGCCCATAATTTTGTTCATATATTGTCTACGCACCCTTTCCATACAAAATATGTCTAATTAATGTTAGGAGTTAAGAAATTTTATTTTTATTTCTATTGATTTTTATTTATAGGGAAACATCCCATTATTTCCCTCACCTCTTTTCTCAAGTGAATTAACAGCCCAACATCTTATTTCTCTTTCTACTCACACCTCCCTATGTTACTCTTTTCCACCCTCTTTACAAGTGGGCTAATAACCCATGTTTCTACATTCACACTCCCTCTTTTTCCTTTACTATCACCTTAAATATCCATCTTCGTTCATTTGCTTCACTTCAAAAACCCACGTCTTCTCCAACAACCAAGGGAACACAGAAAACTCCATCTCCATTACCCAATTTTGACAACACCGAGTCACTCTTCACCACCACTCCAGAACAACATGCCATCACCTTCATCCTCTCCATTTTTCACCATTTAAATTCCGTTATCGTCTTCTGCATAATTATTCTCTCCTTCCTCAACACCTGCATAATTGTTATCATCTTCTCTGCATGATGAATTCGGAAATATTTTTTACAACACTCAATCCAAAAAATATAATTTGTTCTTTTATTTTGTTTAATATATAATTTTGGTCTTCCAATTTTAAAATAAAATATTTAATCTTTTTTGTTTCTTATATTTTAATTAATTGAATCATTTTATGATATTTCAACAAATAAGTTATATTTACTATTCAGTCGAACAAAAATAAAATTAGAAAAAAACATATTTAAAATCAAGGATTGGATCAAACTTCTAGATTTTTAAAATAGGAGAACAAATATCTCTATTTTAAAAATAACTGTAGATTATGTTTTCTAAAAATATTTAATATTTTAGTTTCACTTCAGTATTGCATTTGAACACCTTTAACTTTAATTATATAGACTATCAAAACAAAATTCTAATTTAATTTATAAAAATAACACTATTCTATTCTATTCCAAACTTAGTCCCTAAGCATACGCGAAGCCACGTGGAGAGAGAACAGAAATGTCAAAGCGGGAGCTCGACACGGTTCCTGGAGTGAGGTCAGAAAATATATAAACCAAATGAGGTTCGTTAATTTGATGTTCAAAGTGTTGAAATATCCAAAAATCGGGATTCTAAAATTAGCGTCACTGCGAGCATCAGTTAATTCGAGAATCGAAATAACAATGGACCTGCGTGAATCGATCAGCAACCAAACCGATGTTGCCCTGAGCATGACCAAGCTGTTGTTGTCGAAGGAAGCTCGGGACAAGAACTTCGTGTATTCGCCGCTATCGTTGCACGTTGTTCTCAGCATCGTCGCTGCTGGCTCCAAGGGTCCCACACTCGATCAGCTTCTCTCCTTCCTCCGATCCAAGTCCACCGACCATCTCAACTCCTTCGCCTCTCAGCTCGTCACCGTCGTACTCTCCGATGCCTATCCCGCCGGCGGGCCTCGACTCTCCTTCGCCGACGGCGTCTGGGTTCAGCAAACTCTTCCTCTTCTCCCTTCCTTCAAACACCTTGTCAACACTGATTACAAGGCAACTTTGGCTTCGGTTGATTTCCAGACCAAGGTAACTTTCCCTCTTTTTCACTGCATCCAATCCTCCATCCCCTTGTCGTGTTAGCATTGGATGTTTTGCTTTAGAAGCTAACCCTATATTCTAGGCATTCAATAATTTGTAAAAGGTTTTTGAAAACACTTTTGTTCCAGTGTAGAGAGTAGGCTCTTCCTTCAGAGAATGAAGAATGTGACAAAAGTGAGATCATTAGTGTGCCTTTCATCCAATGGTTTTCAATATAGTAGGTTGATGACGTGGAAATTCTATAGCCTTCTATTATCAAGTGATTTTATTTTAGCAGAATAAAGTTTTCCATAAAACGTTTGGATAAACTAATCTATAAGCATTTGAGATTAAAAAAATGGAAGAAGTTCCTCTGAGATCTAATGCAGAAGTTTATCTGAAGAAAATAAGGAAAGAGAAATAAGCGCCAGCTAAAATTAGCTCCGATATTTGGATAAGATAAATGATCTAAAGTACTCCAAAAGCAGAAATTAGTTTATGCATATACCTAATTTTATGTTGGGGGAGATACTTATTTTATTTGTTTATTGTCTTATTTTCCTGTAAAACAAATCTTCATCTCAACATTGACATTAGACTATGATCAATGCCACCTTCAAAGCAAAATATTTAGTACAAATTTCATTAACATTGTGTGTGACAGTGTGGATGCTTATTCATCCTTTTGAAAGCTTAAGCTATTTGTAAGTATGAAATGCTTCTTATTCTGTTAATGCAACCTTGCCACTGCCCTTAAAATATGGAAAACATCCAATTGCCGTTTTTGTAGTCATTACCAATTTAAAATTGATCCAAGCATCTTGATTTAATCACTGGACTGAACTTGCTATGTCTTCTCGAGTTTGTGACCAAGCAAATTGTGTAAAAATTTGCCAAACCACTGCTGCAATAACTTAATGAACCTCTGGTCTTATGCTCCCGTAATGTAGTACTAGATAGAACACAAAATCTCGATCCTTCATCAAATTGACTGTAAAGCACCACGACTGTCAACTTCCCTTGGAATTGTTGCCTTCTCGACTTGATGGTCTGATTTTGTAGCTCTCCTCATTGCTGTGTGGTACAGTCATATTTGATCTGTAGAATAAATTATAATTGATTTGGTAGCATAAATATGTGGGAAAAAAAGAAGATTTGCAAAACTTAAACCCTTCTATTGAAATGCATGAGATAAGAAGAGCAATCCTTTCATACAATTGATTTTTATTTTGATCATTTTTAATTTCTAAGGCGGTTGAAGTGGCCAATGAAGTTAATTCTTGGGCCGAAAAGGAGACAAATGGCCTTGTAAAAGAACTTCTTCCTGCTGGATCTGTTGACAGTACAACCAGACTCATCTTTGCAAATGCACTGTACTTCAAAGGAGCGTGGAATGAGAAGTTCGATGCTTCAATTACAAAAGACCACGATTTCCACCTTCTTGATGGCAATTCAGTCAAGGTTCCCTTCATGACTAGCAAGAAGAAGCAGTTCATAAGGCCTTTTGATGGTTTTAAAGTCCTTGGTCTTCCCTACAAGCAAGGCGAAGATAAACGCCAATTCACCATGTACTTTTTCCTTCCAGATGCTAAAGATGGGCTGCCAGCTTTAGCTGAGAAGTTGGCTTCTGAATCTGGGTTCTTGGAACGCAAGCTTCCTAATCACCGATTGGAAGTAGGGGATTTCAGGATCCCTAGATTCAAAATTTCTTTTGGGTTTGAAGCCTCTGATGTGCTGAAGGAACTTGGAGTGGTTTTACCTTTCACTGTTGGAGGTTTGACAGAAATGGTGGAGTCTCCTGTGGGTCAAAACCTGTGTGTTTCTGATATCTTTCACAAGTCTTTTATTGAAGTAAACGAAGAAGGTACCGAAGCTGCAGCGGCTACTGCTGCAACTATAATGTTGAGGAGTGCTCTGTCTTCATCTAAAATAGACTTTGTAGCAGACCACCCTTTCTTGTTCCTCATCAGAGAAGATTTAACTGGAACAGTACTCTTTATGGGCCAGGTGCTCGATCCTCGCGCTGGATGATATGAGCGACCAGACAAAATTAGTACAAAAACTCACTACCTTGTTCTGTTCTGTTTATTTACTTATGATAGGATGATCCAAAAGTTCTTAATGTTTGAGGTGTGACTTTGAATGAAAGAAAGCAAAAAAGGTACAAATGGATCACCTTTTATATTTGTTGTTGCCAACAGTTATTAGTTTTTACCACGTGAATAACCAAACATTCATGCTTTAGTGGGAGAGTAAAATTTTAATGAAGTTGATGGTGTGATTGAGATAGGAGAAGTTGCTAAAATTTGGTAATGCATTTCGTGGATTTTCTTTAAAGAATATTTTTTGCTTGACGGGAGTGGTTTCACAGCTTGTAAAGAGATGTTTGCCTTGGTGTGGTATTGGTAATCTATGACTTCAATGGCATGTTGATGTAGTGACTCATTCTCATAAACTAAAAGCTTCTTTGGTATCAAGGATAAACTCACATAGATAATTACATGAGGATAGTAAGATGGGTGGGGGTGAAATTTGGATAAGTGCATGTTTACTCCCGGTTATCTTTAAAGTAAAAATTCTTTAAATATTTTTTTATCTTTGTTACGAAATTTTTGTTTCATTTTTCTTTTTGTTGAGTGGTGCACACATCTATACATGTATTAATAATCGCTCGCGTGTTTTCCCAAATACTAATTAAATTATTTATTTTATAAAAAATATGATATAAAAAAACAATTATGTCTAATTGAACTTTACGACGAATATTGTGCCAATTATTTTTGCAAATATTAACAGAGAATGTGTATAAGAATTTTTAGCAAACATCAAATGAGTTGAATTGTTTAAGGAAGGAATAACAAATTGTACAACGAAATGAAGCAAAATTAAGAACTAAAAAGAGAAGAGAAAACATATTTTTTAAATTACCTAATAAATCAAGAGAATTGAATACTCAAGATGGTTAGTAAGATATTCTCGCGTGACCTAAAATAAACCATAAATAATGATATTAAAAACAAAAAAATGAAAAATAAGTGCCTTAGAAACAATTTAATTCAATAAAATTGAGGTTTACATTATGTAATATATGATTAAAAGAAAGCTGCAAAAAAAAAGTGTAATTGAAGTTATCACCAGGAAGAAAGTACTTTGAAAATTTGAGAGCAAATTTGATGGAATAAATCAAACTATTAATTCAATAGTATTGAAAGAAGAATTGTGTAACAAAAAAAAACAAATGATCAAATAAAGATGTTTTGAATATTTAAAAGAAAGACAAAAATTAAAATCAGAACAGTGAAAATATTCACATACCTACCTTTGTTTTCGTACTTAATTTAAAGATTTGAATATTACTTATATATACTTGTATATGTCAACACAAAAAATTGTTATTAAAATTAAGATTAATTCAAATAAACAGTTTATAGATGAGTTTATTTTTCATTCCTAAAGATAAATAGTATATGAGGTATGTCCTACCAATAACACTTGCAAAATTTGATTTAAAGTGAATCATTATTGTTTTCATGAAACATTTTATTAGATATTGTCGTTGGTTCTTAAGTGAGTATTCATCAAAATCCAACATTAAGTAATGTGAAGAAAGAAATAAAAAAACACTATAACATTAAAGAGTTAATTTGAGTGTTGTCACCACAATGTGTTTGTGTATGTGTATTTAAAATTTATACTCTTATTTGTATATGTGTTTTCACTTAAAAAGGTTATTTTTCTATTACGTGATTCTTACACATGGCATGAAAGTTAAGGTTAAGGATGACATCAAATTAGGTATGGGTATTGCTTACCCACCCGGTCTAAAAAAACCTGCATCACTACCTCTTAGATATCTAAAACAAAAAACTTGCAGATACGTATGGATACCTGTGAATATTTTATATTATTTTATTTAATTTTTAATAAAAATCTTTAAAAAAATCTTTAAAATATAAGTGCAAATAAAAAATAATTTATAAGAAAAAAGTAAATTAAATTACTCAATAAAATATTAATGCAAATAAAGTTGGTCTTTTAAAATCAAATTTAAATGAATTGCGTCAAAACATAATTTAAAAAAAAAATCTTTTACAAATAAATCCAATTTCATAAATCTAAATAAAAATAAATAAAAATGTATGAAGTCAAAATTTAAATGATTATTCCATAATTAATACTTTCACTAATAATTTTATTTTGGTCATCGAATTTAAAAGAAAAACACTTAAATAAATTTTATAATAGCAGGTAATGGGTATCTGCCGATAGGATACCATGATACTTGTACTCACTCCAATAACAAACGAGTAATTAAATACTCTAGTGTGCTCACCAAAATCAAACTTTTTGAGTTGTGCCTTTTAAGCCTTTTAAGAAAGATTGGTACTGATGCTTATTTTTTTATGCAATGACCTCGTTGATACATATGAGGTGAGGTCTAACTGGGTAAAGGTGGTGTTTGTGGTGGATTTCACCTTCAGTATCAGTGAGTTGTCAACAACAATAACATATTGTTGACAACTAGTCTAATGTTCAAGACGGTGAGGATTGAAGATGGTGAAGGATTGTTGTTGTCAAGTGGTGAGAGCGGTTTAAGTAATTTTGTTGGTAACATGTCAGATGTTTGTTTAAAAAACATATAAATGATATTATGTTGAAGCTTCATTAGGATCTTTTCATGTGAGAATTTTTGGAAAGGAAAAATATGGTGGTTCTCAACTGGTATTCGCTAAATCACATCAAGTAATGTAAAAAAGAAGAAAAATAGAAAACTACCACCCCATTTGGGGTTGGAATAGTTAAATGGAAGAGAGTTTGTAATTTTGTCAAAAAATAATGTTATTTATGAATTAAATTTTGATACGTTGAATTACTTTAAATTTATTATTTGCTTTTATTTAATTTTATGCTCTTTTTTGTTGAAGTATTTCCACTTGCAATTTTTTTTTTAAATTTTTAATTGTAATAAATACCATATCAATTAAATTATATAATTATTTAAAAAATATTTACTTATTTTAAATTTATTAAATACTAAATATTTAATTTTATATTCTATCCATTTATATTTATTTAATATTTATTTCTATGCCTGAAAGAAAAAATTATATATGGAATGAAATTGTGCAATAAAATATGAACGAAGTTTTAGATAGTGTAAACTATTAACTATTTTTTAAGAAAAACAAAACTAATATTCATTATAAAGAAGTTATTCAATAAATTGTATTTTTTAAATTAGTTGTTCACTTTCCTTTTCTATTAAATAATTTTTTGTAAGTTTATTACTAAATCTAAGCCTATACTTCTTCAATAAAATTCACATAAAAATAATCAATAATAAAACATATTAGATAGGTAAAAAGAAAAGAGGCGAGTAAGAAAAGTAAGATGAAATAAAACAAGAATGTTCTGGAGAGAATGTTTGAGCCGATGTTGTTGGTGGTGAGGAACAAGTCTTGGGCACCTAGAAGACTGAACCCGTGGTGTTGAACTATTCAAGTCATCCCACACAACATTCAATAATGTGAAAAACTGAACCCGTGGAGGTGGATGGATGGGTTTCTATATTATTAAAAAAAACATTTTAATTATTTCCAAAATATTTGAACTTTTTCTGTTTATTATTTTATTTTGATCTATGAATAAACTATTTTAAACACTAACTAGTGACATATACATAATACAACATATTTATGCTTATTAATTTGGTGAACTAAGTTAAAAGAATCCACCAACGAAAACTAACTAATTGTAAAGGATCTTACATAGATAGGTACCTAATTCTATGCTTGAATCGCTAATGGTAAGGAATCTAATTGAATATTTTAAAAGATAAATTTTAAGTTAATTTAACTATATTTTATTTGAGATTTTTAAAAGAAAAAATTATGACCAGAAAAATCCGTTCTTGTTCGTAAAATTTCGTTCATAAATCAAAATTATTAATAACTAAAAATTCATTTAATTAAATTTACGTTAGTAAAATTTATAGATAGATATAAAAAATCCAATAATAATTATCAATGATTAAAATTTGTTGATAAATATATATAAAAAAAAAAAAAAATATATATATATATATATTTATATATATATATATATATATATATATATATATATATATTTATT
>Ga0099822_1000119_pt1 | contig 49830 bp, 20 predicted proteins | sample CowpeawhiteBW_FD_76839 | JGI IMG/M metagenome (GOLD analysis project Ga0099822, IMG submission 76839) | Root nodule microbial communities of legume samples collected from California USA - Cow pea white BW | ecosystem: Host-associated > Plants > Roots > Nodule | place: USA: California | collected... | reverse complement strand
AACGGTTACAGAAAAAATAATTATAAAATAATTAATTTTTAAAATAGTAATTAAGGGTAAAATTGGAAAATAAAAAGTGGACACAAAAAGAGGAATCCCCTTTATATATTGTTATAGATATATAAATATAAAATATTGTATATATCTATTGTTAAGAAGTATTCTTTAAATGTAACTCAGCCTTAAAAAAATGACATGTAAGGTAAAGTTTGCATCAACTTATATTATATAAATTAACCTTTTTCTAGTCGATATGAGACTTTCAACACATCCCCTAATGTTGAGGCATACACATCTCAAACGTGAGACCAAACATTAATGAATAGTCCTATAACAAACACAACAACAACTCCAATAAGTGACAAATTTCACTAGAATAGGCCCTATAACTCAATTTTAAAAAACCAGCTTTTTAAGTCAGGTTTGCACTCACTTTTATATTGAAAATTGATATTATTTGTAGTCGACGTGAGACTTCTAACAAATATGTAAAAAATTGTTTAGAAATATTTTTAAATGCACATGAGTTTCTTCTTTTACGTATGAGTAGAAATGACAAAAAGTCGAGTCGACTACAAATAATGCCTAACTATTACTAGCTTTATTTAGAAAAACCGGTCCTATTACTCATCAAATATTTGTGAAAAAAATATTTACACAATTTTTTACACCCGTAAGTATCCATGAGTATTTTCAGATATTTTTATATTTTATTTTTTAAAATTTTAAATAAATATGTTTAAAGACAAATCTTTAAAATATAAACTCAGATGAAAAAGAATTGTTAAGTTCAATTTAAAATATCAATGCTAATAATTTTTTTTTTGAAGAGTAGGAATGATCATGGATTAGATTTTTAATGATCTAAATCACATCCATTTTATATCCAAATAATTTGATCAAATTTTCGATACAAATCCACTTTTTTCAGAAGAAATAGTTTGGATTTTTTTTTTAAATCCAGATCTAAATATTTAGATCAAGTTCAAAAGTCAATAATCCATTTTTTATAAAACAAATTTAAATTGATTTTTTTAAAACTTGTGTCATTAAGGACGACACGATCTAATTTAGCAGAATTTGGTTAGGGCCAACTTGGTCGAATTCGGCTGAATTTTACCTAGGGTCGACTCGGCCAAATTCAAACGAATTTTTGTCGAGGCCGACTCGACCGAATATGTCTGAATTTCGATGAAGCATGACTTGGTAAATTTTGGCCGCATAATACCAAATTTTGGTCAGGGGCGACATGGCCGAATATGCCCAAATTTGGATCAGGACTGACTCAGCAAAATTTCGGTTGATATCAACTTGACTAGATTCGGTTGGGGTCAACTTAGCCTAAACGGCCAAATTTCAACCAGAGTCGACTTGGCCGAATATGGCCAAATTTTGGTCAAGGTCTACTCGACCAAATTTCAATTGGGGTTGACTCGATTGAATTGGTCGGTTGCAGCCGACTCAGTCATATACAGTCAAATTTTGTCCAAGGCAGTCTCAACTAAATTCTGCCGAATACAATCAAATTTTGTACAAGGCCGACTCCGCCAAATATGATCAAATTTGGGCTAATTCATCTCGACCTTCAGCCTAGCTCAACTAAAATCTAGATTGAAAACTTGGATTGGATTTTTTTTTTAATTATCCATATTTGAAAATTTGAATTTTGAGAACGAATATCCAATCCATAGAATATATAAAATGTAGATCATATTGAAGTCCATATCTAATAAAATGAATTTTAAATGGATTGAATTTTTAATAAAATTGATCTTGAATTGATTGAATCAGAGCAAACGTGGATTGAATCAAGAAAATTGAATTTTTTTTCCACTACTAAAAGAGAAAAATTTAAATGAGTTGTGCCATATTTTTAAATTTTAAAAAATATATATTTCACATAAATACTTCAATACCATATGTCTAAATAAATAAAAAATATAAATATATGAAGTCAAATTTTAAATGATAATTTCATAATTAGTATCTTTTTCACTAATATTTTTTGTATCATTTTAATTAAAAAACTTAAATAAAATTCATTATAATTATTAGTGGATAATATGTATTTGTTGGATACCATAATATTTTTACTGGAGTCCAAATTTTTTACTAAATTTTTTGGTGTTGTCTTATGTTAGATATTAAAAATACACTGATGTTGATACTTTAAATTCTTTTTAATATATATTTTAAATCATGGGTGTCCATACTGTATTTTGAAAACATAACAAATAATTATCACATAAAAACTAATAAGACACTAAAACAAAAATTACTTTAGATAACGGCATAAAATTATGATATAAATTATAAAAATCGTGATTTAAAGATTAGACCACAATTTTTTAGGCATGATATAGGTGAGTGTAGCTATAGATAATAGACAACGGTTTTTAGTATGACAATATTTTTAAAACCGTTGCTTAAAATTCTCACAATAGACAACAATTTTACATGTTGATTTTATACCTTACTTATGTATTTAGACCACATTTTTATTAGTTTTGTCCACATAGTTTAAAGCAACAATTATATAATCATAGACTTTCATGATATTTATACATCATTTATAAAAATGTTGTTTATTATATGTTTAGGCTACATTTATTTAGCCGTTATCTATTTTAGTGTGTTTTAAACTATAAATTGTTGTAGTGAGATAATCCAAATTTATCCTCACATGTCCCGTCAAGATAATTAAGTACTCCTATCCATAATACGCAAGTTTGATATTCACTAAATATATTGATTTAGTATTCTTTACATTTTGACCATATATATCATGGGTACAAATTTGTCATCCCAACTCATAAGTCTTTTAAAGATTCTAGAGATTGAATATTAATTAACTTATGGAAGAGATTATTACATTATTTTCTTTCAAAGAGAAAAGAGAAGAATGAGAAAGGTAAAAAATAATATAAAATATGAATCGTCATATATTTTTTTTTGTTTGAACTTCGAATGTAACTTTGACTCCTTAAAAAAAAAATCTATTTTATATGTGTTTGACTCATATTTTATCCACACTTGGAGGGAAGTGTAAAGATCCATCATTTTCTACTCTAAAGTCAACCTAAATTTAGAGTTTTACTTCCGAAAACAAATCTACTTACAAGTAAGCTCACTAAACCATTTAACATATTGTACAAAGAATCAAGCGTGTAGTGTATACACATACATAAATGTATCCGAGTTTAATTTGATAGAAGAAAAATGTGGTTCACCATGTGATGAATTTCTTTAGGTAGGGACCAACGTGTCCCATGATCCAATCGTGTTTTTGTGACAAAAAAATGCAAGTCTTGAAGAAACAAAATTTCATTATTAAGGAAAAGAAACAGTGAAACTTAAGACATAGCGAAAGCTAGCTGGGTCCACCACAAAGAGTCGTCACCTCCATCCCAATCTCTGAACTTTGATCAGTAGAATCTAATAATATTATCTTGCTTTTCAAAAAGACATTAACGATTCCAACAAAATTGACACCATTATATGAGAAGCGTTCTCTTTTTTCATGGGAATGAGAATTCTCAGCTGCTGAAGTTGAATCACCACACCAATCTGGTTGCACGAATAACACTGATATGGAGAACAACCCTAGTCCACCCCGAGTTGATAGAAAATTCATTGAGAGGAACAGAAGAAATCAAATGAAGACTCTCTTCCACAAACTCAACTCACTTGTGCCTCATCAAAAAAGATCAAAGGTTTTTTCCCCCTCTTTCATTCCACTCCTTCTCTTAGTTGTTCTTACATACATTTTATTCAACCACAGTGCTAGTTTCACAAGTCCTATCTTTGTACATTTAAAAAACTCTATTATCAATCGTTTTCTATTTCCATAGATATTACTCTTTTTTTCTGAATCTGTTGTAGGCGGTTTCACTGCCGGATCAGCTAGAAGAAGCGACAAACTACATAAAGAAATTACAGATGAATATGGAGAAAATGGAGAAGAAGAAGAACATGCTACTAGGAATAGAAAGGCCAAGTGTGAGAATGAATGGAGGAGGAGAGAAAGTAGGGTTTAAATCTCCACGGATTGAGATCCAACAAATGGGTTCAGCCTTAGTGGTTGTTCTAATAACTGGTTTGGATTCTCAGTTCATGTTCAGTGAAACCATTCGTGTTCTTCATGAAGAAGGAGTAGATATTGTTAACGCTAGTTATAATGTTATCGAAGATGCAGTTTTCCATTCAATACACTGCCAGGTGAGCTAAATTTTCATCTTTACTTTCCATATATGAAACTGGGGAGATTGTTATGAATTGCTATATTCTCAAACCATAAATCATATCTGATATATAAAATAATAATGATGAAGACATGTAATAATTTTTCCAATAACTGAGTCTGAATGCATTGTTCAGGACCAGAAATCTGCGAACGGAGCTGCTAGGATATCTGAGAGGCTAAAGAACTTCATCTATGAGTCTAGCTACTGTGCTTTCTAAACGAGAATTTTCAGTTTTCCTTCTATTTCATTTTTATATAAATTTAATTTTTATCCTTTTTCGTTGTTTTTATTTATTAATGTTTTATGTGTTTTATTTTTCTGTCTGTCTTTTTGCTCCATCTGTTCAACCCAAAGATGGAAGGCAGCTTTAGCTTTTACCAAGTTTTAAGATGCGTAAATTTGGTATGCCAGCTGTAATTTGAATTAAGATTAAAAAAAAAATCTAAGTAGTTCTGAAAGAATGTCTTCGTGATGAACCATTGATTGAATTTTTTTCTTAAGTTATGAACAAACTAATGTATTTATAATATATATATATATATATTCATGTCGAAAATAAAAGAAATGTATTTTTATATAAAATATTCACAAAAGAAATATAATAACTAAATGATCATTTAGATCAAAAAATTAATAAAAAATACTATGTAGATATTTAGTCTACATATAAGTATGATGGAGGATGCAAAATAGAATTGCATTGTACCAGCTAGACAGTAAGCAAATGCATATGGTCTGATTCTGTCTCCTTGTTTCACGGAACGGAAAGTAGTCTTATTTTAGTGTTCTGTCAGGCAGACCTTGTGAACCAAATATAGAATTGAAGATTACTGTGAACTTATTCTAAGGAAGGAAAATCAAATAATACTTTTATCAGATTTTATTAAATTATTTTTTTATATTATTAATATTTTCTTAAATAAAACTAATTTTTATTTAAAAAACTAATTTTATTTTCTTTGTGTCCTTATTTCGTTATTCTAATTTTAGCCTTAATTGTTATTTGAAAAACTAATTATCTTATAAATAATTTATTTTTAACCATTAGTCTAACAACATTTTTTGTCTTCAACAGTTGTTTTAAAAAGGGTTAAATATGTTTTTGGTCTTTCAAGTTTCAGTAAATTTTGGAATTAGTCCCTCATCAAAACTTTATACCAATTTAATCCTTCATCTTTCAAAATGCGTGAATTTAGTCCTTTTAACCAAATTTTGTTAAGTTTATCTGACGTTTCAAGCACATTTCATGATAGTATTTAAGTTAAAATTGAAGCAAAAATGTGTCAAACAGTGTAAATAATTTAAATACTATCATAAAATACACTTGAAACATCAGATAAACTTAACAAAATTTGGTTAAAAGAACTAAATTCACGCATTTTGAAAGATGAAGGACTAAATTGGTCAAAAATTTTGATGAGGGACTAATTCCAAATTTCGCTGAAACTTGAGGGACCAAAAACATATTTAACCCTTTTAAAAATTTCTCTAACGTACATATTTTATTTTTTTAATTTAACATTTAACAACTATTTTTAAAATTCATTATATATTTTTTATTGAACGAAATTGAACCGAACCAAATCAAATCAAATTGAACCGAACCAAACCGAATCGAATCAGACCTAACCGAACCACACTAAACCGAACTGAACCGCACTAAACCAAACCGAATCGCACTGAACCGAACCGAATCGCACTGAACTAAACTGAACCTAACAACACTAAACCGAACTGAACCGCAATGAACCGAAGCAGATCGAACCGAACTGAATTGAATTGAATTGAACATAAATACTCTTTATTTTTGCTGAATATTAAAACCCCTTCAAAAAAAAAGAGGAGAAAATTGAAGGAAAAATTTTACACTTTCATAATTAATTAATATAAAGCAAAAGGATAGTCGATTTGTAATGTGCGTACAAAATTTCACACCGAAGATTTTTTTTCAGCACCAACATCACAATCGTGAGATCCCTCTTAGATAATTGAAACATAATATTTTTCCCCAAATTAAATATAGCAATTGTATAAATAGTAACATAAACAAACTGTATACTTTCATTAAAAACAACATTCAAAGGACAAGTTTAAAAATGTTTGTATTCACCTTTCACGAAAATAACTATTTTGTCAAAGTGGAGAACATAGAGTTTTGAAATTGGTAAAAGCCTAAATATTTAAGAAAAATATTATAAGACGATGAAAAAAATTATTTTTTTTCTTTCATATTTAATTTTTATTATAAATAGTTTAGTTTTTTTTTGTTACTTTAATATAATACAGATAATCATTGTTAAGTTTAGTTAGACTAATTTTTTTCATTAATAACAATATATAAAGAGGATACCCTCTTTTGTTTGATCCAAATTAGTTATCTATAACAATATATAAAGATAATACCTTCTTTTGTGTCAATATTTCGTTATTTCAATTTTACCCTTAATTTTTATTTAAAAAACTAATTATTTTATAAATAGTTTACTTTTAACCATTAGCCTAAAAACTTTTTTTGTCTTCAACAATTGTTTTAAAAACTTCTCTTGGGTACATATTTTATTTTTCTAATTTTACATTTAACAACTATTGTTAAAATTCATTATATATTCTTTATTGAACGAAATTGAACCAAACCAAACCAAATTGAACTTAACTGAACCGAATCGAATAAGACCGAACCGAACCGCACTGAACCATACCAAACCGGACCAGACCGAATCAAACCGAACCACACTAAATCGAACCAAACCGCACTAAATCGAACCGAACCGGACTAGACTGATTTGAACCAGACCAGACCGAACCAAACTGCACTAAACTGAACCGAACTAAACCGTACTAAACCGAACCGCATTGAACCAAATCGGATGAACCGAACCGAACTAAACTAAATTGAATTGAACTAAATTGAACATAAATACTATTTACTTTTGCTGAATTTTAAAACCCCTTCAAAAAAAGAGGAGAAAATATAAGGAAAAATTTTACACTTTCATAATTAATTAATATATAGCAAAAAGAGAGTTGCTGTGTAATGTGCGTAAAAAATGTCACACCGAAAAGTTTTTTCAACACCAACACCACAATCGTGAGATCCCTCTTAGACGATTAAAACATAATGTTTTCCCCCAAATTAAATATAGCAATTGTATAAATAACAACATAAACAAACTGTATACTTTCAATAAAAAAAACATTCAAATGACAAGCTTAAACATGTTTGTATTCACTTTTCACGAAATAACTACTTTGTCAAAGTGGAGAACATAGACTTCCAATATTTGTAAAAGCCTAAATATTTAAGAAATATATTACAAGACGATGAAAAAAAATTAATTTTTTTTCTTTCATATTTATTTTTTAATATAAATAGTTTAGTTTTTTTTGTTACTTTAATATAATACAGATAATCAAATTAAGTTTGTTAGACTAATTTTTTTATTCAATAATAATAATCTATAACTATATATAAAGGAGATCCCCTCTTTTGTGTCCACATTTCATAATTCCAACTTTACCCTTTATAATTTAATTATTTATTAAATTTTTAAAAATTAACGGTTAATTTTATAAGTTTTTATAAAACTATTTACTTATCTCCTTCTCTTTTTTTCTCCTACTATTCATCAACAATTATTTTTCTCATATTTTCTCCATACATTTCACTTTAATTTTTATAAATATACTTTTATTTTGTTCATTAACTTAATGACATTATAATATCATCTATAACTATATATAAAGGGGATTTCCTCTTTTGTGTCAACATTTCATAATTCCAACTTTACCCTTTACAATTTAATTATTTATTAAATTTTTAAGAATTAACAGTTAATTTTACAAGTTTTTATAAAACTATTTACTTATCTTCTTTTTCTTTTTTCTCCTACTATTCATCAACAATTATTTTTCTCATATTTTCTCCATACATTTCACTTTAATTTTTATAAATATACTTTTATTTTGTCCATTAATTTAATAACATTACAATATCATCAATTATAAATATAATTCAAAAAATGCGTACACACATGTTTACGCTAGTAATATATAAAGACGATACTCTCTTTTGTGTCCATATTTCGTTATTCCAATTTTATCCTTGATTGTTATTTTAAAAACTAATTATTTTATAAATAGTTTACTTTTAACCATTAGCCTAAAAACTTCTTTTGTCTTCAACATTTGTTTTAAAAACTTCTTTTATGTACATATTTTATTTTTCTAATTTTACATTTAACAACTATTTTAAAAATTCATTATATATTCTTTATTGAACAAAATTGAACTGAACCAAATCAAATTGAATTGAACCGAACCGAATCAGACAGAACCGAACCTCACTGAACCAAATTGAATCGAACCATATCGAATTGGACCAGACCGAACTGAACCGAACCGCACTAAACCGAACCGAACCAAACCAGACCGAATCGAACCAGACTGGACCGAACTGAACCGCACTAAACCGAACTGAACCGAACCGAACCACAATGAACAAAACTTGACTGAAACTAAACGAACTGAACCAAATTGAACTGAACTGAATTGAACATAAATACTCTTTACGTTTACTTAATTTAAATCCCCTTAAAAAAAAAGAAAATTTAAGAAAAAATTTTACACTTTCATAATTAATTAATATAAAGCAAAGTGAGAGTTGTTTTGTAATGTGCGTAAAAAATGTCACACCCAAAAGTTTTTTCAGCACCAACACCACAATCATGAGGTCCCTCTTAAACAAATAAACAATTAAAACATAATGTTTTTCCCCAAATTAAATATATCAAGTGTATAAATAGAAACATAGACATACTGTATACTTTCAATATAAACAAAATTCAAAGAATAAGCTTAAAAATGTTTGTATTCACCTCTCGCAAAAATAACTATTTTGTGAAAGTGGAGAACATAGAGTTCTGAAATTGGTAAAAGCCTAAATATTTAAGAAAAATATTATAAGACGATGAATAAAAATATTATTTTTTCTTTTATATTTAATTTTTATTATAAATAATTTAGTTTTTTTTGTTACTTTATTATAATACAGATAATCATAGTTAAGTTTAGTTAAACTAGTTTTTTTCATTTATAACAATATATAAAGAGGATATCCTCTTTTGTGTCCATATTTCGTTATTCTAATTTTACCCTTAATTATTATTTTAAAAATTAATTATTTTATAAATAGTTTACTTTCAACGGTTAGCCTAAAAACCTCTTTTGTCTTCAACAATGTTTTAAAAACTTCTCATATGTACATATTTTACCTTTTTAATTTTACATTTAACAACTATTTTAAAAATTCATTATATATTCTTTATTGAATTGAACTGAACCGAACCGAATCGAATTGAACTGAACCGAACCAAATTGAACTGAACCGAACTTAACCGGACCGAATCAAACCGGACTGGATCGAACCGAACCGAACCACATTGAACCGAACTTAACCACACTAAACTGAACTAAACCGAACCAGACCAAACCGAACTGAATAAAATTGAACTTAACTTAACCGAACTGAACCGATTCGAACGAAACTGAAATACTCTTTGGTTTTGCTAAATTTTAAAACACCTTAAAAAAAGGAGAAGGAAATTTAAGGGAAAATTTCACACTTTCATAATTAATTAATATAGAGCAAAGAAGAGTCGCTTTTGTAACGTGCGTAAAATATGTCACACCCAAAAGTTTTTTGAACACCAACACCACAATCGTGAAGTCTCTCTTAAACAATTGAAACATAATGTTTTTCCTCAAATTAGATATAGCAAGTGTATAAACAAACATAAACAAATTGTATACTTTCAATAAAAAAACATTCAAAGGACAAGCTTATATTGGTTTGTATTCACCTTCCATACAAATAACTATTTCGTCAAAATGAAGAACATAGAGTTCCGAAATTGGTTAAAGTTTAAATATTTAAGAAAAAATATTATAAGATGATGAAAAAAAAAGTTGAAATGGGAGTAGTGAAACAACGAGTATAAAAAAATGGGAAAAATGCAAAAAGACAAATAAGAGAATGATAAAATGTTAGTTAGAGTTAAGGTTCAAACAAAAACATATCAGTTGGGTGGGGTGTGAGGTGTTAGAATTGGAGTGAATGTGGTAATGTGGGATGACGAGAGCAAAGCGGCATGACCTTATATAGTAGCGAGGGGGATGAGAAGCTCATGATCATTGTCTCAATGGTGATGATTTAATTAAAAAATGGGGTATGCGCAGTGTTTAAGATAAGAGACCTTTGAATAAAAATAAGAAAATAAAATACATTATTCAATTAATGAGCAATTAACCGATAAAAGTTCGATTTTTTAAAAATAAACGATAAAACAATATTATTTAATTTTTATTACTTTTTTACTTTAATATTTAATTTTTATTGTAAATAGTTTAATTTTTTTTCACTTTAATATTTAATTTTTATTGTAAATAGTTTAGTTTTTTTTTACTTTAATATTTTTTTTATTTCACATATTTCCATGGTTCAAATTGATGTTGATTTAAAAGTATGAAAAAAAAATATTCAAACACATGCATCAATTTTATTTTATTAAATTATAATTTTTGTAAATTAAAGTATGATTTGTGCCGTATATATTTAAGTCTGTCAAGAAAATAATTTATATACATTGAAAAAAAAAATCTAAATGTTACATTATTTTAAGGAAATATTGTGTATATAGAGAAATGTAATTAGTTTTGACCGACTTTTGTGTTCCATCTAATAGATAAAGATGGTTCTCTCTTTTGTGTTCACTTTTTATTTTCTAATTTTATCCTTAATTATTATTTTAAAAATTAATTATTTTATAATTAGTTTATCTTTAACTGTAATCCATTATATTTTGACCGTTATTCGAAAAAACTTTTTTTAACAATTATTCTATTTAATAACTATTTTGAAATTTATTATATATATTTTAAAATTAAATATTATTAATCTTAACTTAAATTCAAATAAAAATTTAAAATTATGAACACACATGCAACAACACCTGTGGTGTTTTCACTAATTAAAAAAATAAAGACAATTCAATTACATATAATTTAATTGTACGTAATCCATTTTAAAGTATTTTTTTTTTAAGTTTGTATCTTTCGCCTTAAAACACCTTGTCCACTTAGGTGATGGTTATGGAAGAGGGAAATTACAAAAATATTCATATCAACATATATTATTCATCAATAAAACTTGATATAGATAATAAATAAATACTTAAAATGGATGCTCACAAATATGATCGATAACTAATAATTTTTATAATTAAGTCAAATACAGATATTATATTACCTGTAATATTCATTAACAATAAAAAATTAAGATATTGTGTGTATATTGAAAAGTTAATTTCAAAAAATTTATTTATTTCATACATTTAAGAGATCATGTTCTGCAAATTTCATATTCCATTCAAAATATATTATTATAAAAACTTGTGGAAAACATGTTTAGGAAAATTTCCAAAATACATAGTTCAAAAGTCATTTTAATGGAAAACAAAATTGTTATTCCAAAGATTTGAGGAGGTGGGAGAGGAAACTGGGGGATCCAGGAAGCAAAAGCCGAAAATCCAAGGGTGATTAGTTTCTAGCCCAGCCCACACATACTATAAGTAAATAAAACAATTGGTAAGGGTAAACACGTAACACAAACATTGTATAAAATCTGCTTTCGGAACTAGGGTTCCTCACTAGTCTTCTGCTCTCAGAGCACACCAATCTGTTCCTCAGATTCAACACTTTGCATTGAGCCAATGGGAAAAGCCTTTGACGTGGGAGCGGTTCCGTTCAACTCCGACGGGTGGGGACCACCGGAAACAGCGGCCGCCGGCGGTTCCAGCAACCTTCCTCTCAATGTCCCCTTTGCTCCCTTCTCCCGCTCGGACAAATTGGGCCGCATCGCCGACTGGACCCGCAATTTTAACAACCCGACCCGCTCCAAGAACCCCGCCGATTCCGTCTTCGACTTCACCAACGATGACTCCTTCCCGGCCTCCACTGATGACGACGCCTCGTTCCGTCTCGTCGACGGCAAGCCTCCACCGCGCCCCAAATTCGGCCCTAAGTGGCGTTTCCAGCAGCAGCGTCAGCTTCCGCAGCGCCGTGACGAGGAGGTCGAAGCCCGAAAACGCGAACAGGAGAAGGAACGCGCTCGTCGCGATAGGCTATACCACATGAACCGCTCAAACCCTAATGCGCCGCGCCGTGAAGCCGCTGTTTTCAAATCCTCTGTGGATATCCAACCGGAATGGAACATGCACGACCAGATCCCCTTCTCCACGTTCTCTAAACTCTCCTTCACCGTTCCCGAGCCTGAAGACCTTCTCCTCTGCGGTGCTCTCGAATACTACGATCGTTCCTACGATCGCATCACACCCAAAAACGAACGCCGCCTTGAACGTTTCAAGAATCGGAACTTCTTCAAGGTCACCACTACTGACGACCCTGTTATTCGCAGACTCGCGAACGAGGACAAAGCCACTGTTTTTGCCACCGACACTATTCTCTCCACTCTCATGTGTGCCCCAAGGTCTGTTTATTCTTGGGATATTGTCGTTCAGCGTGTTGGGAACAAGCTTTTCTTTGACAAGCGCGATGGGTCGCAGCTTGATTTGCTTTCCGTTCACGAGACTTCTCAGGAGCCCCTGCCTGAGGCTAAGGATGATATTAACTCTGCTCATTCGTTGAGCGTTGAGGCTGCCTATATTAACCAGAATTTCTCGCAGCAGGTTCTGATCAGGGATGGGAACAAGGTTACTTTTGATGAGGCTAATCCTTTTGCTAATGAGGGTGAGGAGGTTGCTTCTGTCGCTTATAGGTATAGGAGGTGGAAGCTTGATGATGATATGTATCTTGTTGCGAGGTGTGAGGTGCACAGTGTGGTTGATGTGAATAAGCAGCGGTCGTTCCTTACTTTGAATGCTTTGAATGAGTTTGATCCTAAGTATTCGGGTGTGGATTGGAGGCAGAAGTTGGAGACTCAGAGGGGTGCCGTGTTGGCCACTGAGCTTAAAAACAATGCAAATAAGTTGGCTAAGTGGACTGCTCAGGCTCTTTTGGCTAGCGCGGATATGATGAAGTTGGGGTATGTGTCTAGGATTCATCCCCGTGATCATTTTAATCATGTGATTTTGGCTGTGGTAGGGTACAAGCCCAGGGACTTTGCAGCACAGATCAATTTGAATACTGCTAATATGTGGGGTATTGTGAAGTCTATAGTTGATTTGTGCATGAAATTGAACGAGGGAAAATATGTTCTTGTGAAGGACCCATCCAAGCCTCAAGTTAGGATTTATGAGGTTCCGGCCGATGCGTTTGAAAATGACTATGTGGAGGAGCCACTTCCGGAGGATGAACAAGTTCAGCCTCCTGCGGAGGGTACTGAGGGGGCAGAAGCTGCTACCACAAATGATGTTGAAGATAAGCCGATAGACGTTCAAGCTTGAGAGGTAATTGAATTTACTTCATACCCTATTTTTGGGAGTGGGCGGGGGATAAGAAGTTGCGTACTCTGTTCTCCGACTCTTCCATCATGTTCAGATTTGTGTTTTCTTGGTTAATTTCTTTTTACGAAGATATATGGGTTTTTTTGTAGTTGTTTTGATGTAATAGTTGTATGTTCCTTTATAATATTTGGAGTTGTGCATGTTGGTTTCAGTTCGTATCTTTTTATAATAGAGTTTTCTAGTCATTGCTATTCTTCCATATCATTATTTATTTGCACTATCAAGTTCGTAGATTATTGATGGTCGAAGTGTCTATTACCTGATTGGCTTGTGATGCTCCTGTTCCAAATAGTAATGTTCAAAGATATTATAGTCACACTCCTAGTATTAGTATCGGACAGCTGCGTTTAAGTGGGTTGAGTATCGGAAATACCTTTCTCATGTAAACAAGAAAATTTCATGAATTCCTAGTGATTAAAATTTTAAATCTTCCTTAGGTTCGGATCATTTGGGATTCTAGTGGTAGGATCTTTCTATGCACCTTTACTCGTTCGATTTAATCTCTTGAGGTGAGGATAACGGGTTCGGCAATCTGCTATACATTTATCACGTTGTCAAGACTGTCCCTTAAAACATCAGGCTGGCATTAGTAGTCAGTCATGTCTGTTACCTAGCTGCTTATGTTCCTAATTGAATATAAACTTAAAATGTGAAGATTTCTTGCAAATATTTTCATAAGCCTTGGTTTTGTCTTGCTGATATTTACTTTCTCATGATTTGCACCTCAGCCGTCCAAGTTCAATTAATTATTACTGAACGTCTCTGTGGCCATCTTAGTTAATGTTTGGATCACAGTCGTCAAATTTAAGTTTCAATCGTTTTCATTTTATAAGCCGAGTTTGCAAAACCATATTTGGTGTATAGACGGAAGTCGAAGTATCATATGTTACATTCTTATTTCGTTGTCATTTTTTATTAGGCTTTAGTAAATTAAATGGTTATATATTGATAATGAAATCTTGCAGTTTAAAATCGTTGGATGTTGCAGAACTCTTAATTTCAATCTTGTATTCTGTTAACATTATTTACTCATGGATGAGTGATTTTTGGGGTCGGTGCAGGTCAGATGTGTATCGGAGTTGATGGCCGTTCATTTGGGGGATCGCGCTCAGAATAGTTTTCTTTACACTTCCTTTGACGGCCAAAATTTTGCAATTAACTTCCTTTGAACCAAAACTTAGAATCTAAACTTTGAGGTTTTTTTATGCTACAACTGTTTTATTAATTAGACCTTAGCATTTCAAGTGGAATCACCAAATTCCAATCTTACAAAATTGTGATACACTCAATTGGGCTCTAAATTATTGTGGTTTACAAGTTTCCATGTTGGCAAGTTTAATGTGTTATCGTGCGGTCTATCTACTGTAAACGACCAAATTAGTATGAAAAAACATGCTTTTAATCTTGTAATTTGTTTGATACAATTATACGATCTTTTATGCCATATGAGACTCGAATAGGGAAATAAATTACAGAAATCTGCTTTATAAATTGCACAATAAACGGTGAAATACTTGTAAGCCAATCAAGAATTTGAGGAATAGATGTTTTTTGTCAATTCCCTCATGTTAGGTGGAATGTATAAATATAATTTCTAGCTTGTAAGAAAGATTCATTGCTTTTCAGTTTAGAAGGTTTTACTTTGTGTGCAAAGTGCAGTGTTCGAAAAAGAAAGTGTACTGAAAATAATCAAACTCGATATATTTGGAGTTACATTGAATTACTGCCAAACTACAACATCTTCTTGATAAATAGATTTTAATTGTAATATATACGCCTTTTTATCCAGTTCTTGAGAAGATATCGTAGGCATGCTGAATCGTTTTTAACTTATTTATTTAAACTATTTAAGCAAAATTTTCCTTACCAAATTTTATTTTTCTAAACATAAATATATCTCTTTACAGCAAGTAAGTATTCTTATTTATTCTCACATCCATTTTTTTATTAGGACCAAATATTGTATGTTTTTGTAAAATATTAAGGAAACAACACAATTTTATAGGAAACTTGAGACCTAAATAACGAAATTAAGGAGCAATGAATGAATTTGAGTAAAGTTTGTATTTTAAAAAAAAAAAATTAGAGGTCAAAATGGATGGATTTGAGTAAATTTTTTAAAGTTTATAATAGATTTAATAATCGAAATAAAATAAAAACAATTAATAAATTAAAATAAAAAATTATTTTTTGTCCTTACAGTTATATATGAGTTAAAGTGCATTTTAACTCCAGTGATAAGAGTTTAGTTCGAAAAAGTAAAAGTTAAAAAACTGCTTTCATTTATTTTTTTGTTTACTCATATTTAAGTCATTACACTTACCTGATATCGTTTAACTAGAGTCTTGTGAATTAATGATATTCTCGCGTTTTTTTTATTGCCAATAACTCTAATATTGGCCCAATTAGGTGCTCTTGGGCTTCCTCACAGGTGCAAACAATTAATAATCTCTAAATATTAATGTCTTTAATTTTCTTATAATAGTTTCAATATAATTAGGTTAATCGAAATTGAACATGAGATAATATGCTTTATACTAAAACCTTTTTATTATCAAATTAAATTTATGCAGAACTTTCTAACTTATGTAAATTTTATTTCCAATTTAGGTTACTACCATAAAATTGAAATAGAAATAGAAGTAGATTGAGAAGAATGTGTAAAAAGTAACTCAAATAACAAATTGGTATGTTAAAAAAAGCAAAGTTGAAGTACTTAAGAAAACTTATCGGGAAAACACACATGTGAATGGAATTTTACCTTTTTCCCTTGACTCAAGTGTGTATGTTATAATTATAGATTTCGTATCAATTCCCTTTGTTTTTATGGAAAAAGTAATATTATTATATGAAAAAGTGAACCTTGGAATAACGAATGCTAAGTTGTTAAAAAAAGTTTGGTCCATATCGAAACTCTAGGATCTTTTTGAACGGAGCTCTTCTATAAACTCTTTTACAATTCAGAAAGAGAAATAAAATTAGTTTTTTATAGTTAAAATTAAATTTAACTTACGTATTAATTAATGTATTTGAAAAATAATTATAGAAATTACTTTCTTACAAAATTAATGATATAAAAATTATTTAAATTTTAAAAAAAAGATAATTTTATTTCTAAAACAATTCTGAACAAGTGTTCCAAATCAGTACAAAATACAGATCTGGTAATGGTTAGATAAATGTATCATAAAGCTCAACGACAACAAAAATGATTGTCATACTGTTAAATATGGGATGCATTTGAATTACGAAAAAAAAAACTATTTTTTAATAAATTTGTCAATAATAACATATATATTTAAATAATATTTATATATCTTTACTTCGAATTGTTTTGAAATATTAAATGTTTTTTTTATAGTTTCTTATTTTTGTGGGGTGGGTATTTAGCATTCATTATTAGAAATATAGGTATTTTATATAAAAATATCTTTCCTCACTTTATGATTTTATATATTCTTTAGTTAAGTGATTCAATTTATATTTACATATTGTAGAGTTTCACAGCTTGTTATGGGTTGTCCTAGAAAAAAAAAACTGAATTAATTAAGGAAAATCTGTATTTATAAACTACACTTATATTAATAAAAAGAATATACTATCATGCAACTCTCTTTAACCAATGAGGTGAAAATGTGATATTATTATTATTATTATAAAGATGAAATGATATTTATTGTAGAAAATAATTTGGTCATAATTTTGTTACAAAAAAAGTTTTGGTGAAGTTAATTCTAGAAGTATTTTATGTTTTCTTTTGATCCTAATTACCTAGGAGTTGTTATAGATATTTAAATTAAAATGCATAGGTAAAAGGGTTATGGTGTTTGTTATTGTGAGAAAAGAAAGATGGGAGTGTTGAGATGAATAGGATGTGGCAAAGAGTACAAGGATGAATGAAGTGTGAGTCATTATGAAGATGATTTTTATTGGTTACTATTAGTCAATGCCAAATATTAAACTCCTTTTGACCCTTTTTTACTTTATGTGTCACTGCATTGGCCCCATCTTCAATCCTTTATCCTTTACCTCCTCAAATGCAACTCACACTATAAACGCGTGTCTTTACTTTCTCTACATTTTCTAACTTCTTATCAATGAATTTAGACACATTTATGTTTAGTCATATTCATAAAAGAAAAAAAGAATATTGTAGGATATTGTTAGGTTGAGTTTTATTAAAACTGTTATTGGCTAAAATGTTTTCCCTTGAATATATATATATATATATATATTTATTTATTTGAGATGCTTCATTTCCATTTAATGGTGTATTTTGAAGAAGAGCCGTACATATATCTGGTTTCTGAACTATTTGGAAGATTCTAAGGACAATATATGTATATATTTTTATTTGATTGTGCTTTATATTTTAAGGTAGATGCATATATGAGTAGTTCTTTATGCTAATATATGATGTTCCATAATCACTTGATAAATGTGTTTGAAATATACTATTTTATTATAAAAAAAATAAAACATGACTGAAAACAAATTATTTTACCTAGGCATTAATATGTCATTTTAATTTCTTATAACAAATTTAACTCAACAATTTTACCTACGCAAATTTAAAATTTATTTATAATAATATATATAAAAGATTTCCTCTTTTGTGTATTCATATTTTAAAATTTTAAATTTATCCTTTAAAATATAATTATTTATTAAACTTTTAAAAATTGACTATTATTTTTATAAATTTTTTATAAAATTGTCTATCTTTATTTTTTTTATTTATCAACCGTTATTCTCTCATCTTTTCTGATAATTTTATTTTATTTTTAATAAATATAATTTTATTTTATATATTAACTTAATAATATTACAATATTATCAGTTATTAATATAATATTACATATATTTAAAAAATGTATTCACACCTAAACCAGTAACGAAGGAGCCTATGTTTATGCTTTTATGTATTTAAAGTAGATTGATATGATGATTTTGAAAATCCTTTTCAGTTGTTTAAGAATTATATTTTTAATCAAATAAGCTTTAATCAAACTTAGACTCGACTTGCTATTTAAAAAAACTCACCTAATATAAGTGAGTTCACAGGTCTTTGTTGAATAGTCTGTTTACCCTAGCACGAAACGGTAACGTATAGCTAAAATTATATACAATTAATGATACTAAGAGTCAACACAACATTTCAAATATTTGTGAATCGAAATCAAAGATAAAATTTATTAGAAGTAAAATCAAACCTTTTCTGGACCAAAATTATATTTAAGTTTAAAATTTCAAAATACTGTTCAAATTAAGTTTTAATTAATTTACAATGTGATTTTAATGTATGAATAATTATTTCTTATTGTTTGAAGATAAAATAATATGAAGTCCAAAACAATATGTTTTAATTTAAGAATAATATTTTCTTTGCACTCATAATAGAATAGGCCGTTAACTTGGAAATTGGTGAAATAATTTAATGTTCAGCCTATTATAACTTCAAAACTGGTCTCCAATTTAAGTGGTCCCAAAATAAAAAATAAAAATAAAAATAAAAAACAGTAAAAAGAACATACATCCAAAGTCACTCAAGAATATTTTTTTTATTAAAATATTTTCAAATGTTATTTTCACTTTTTAAAAATATAAAAATCAAACATTTCTGACTTTATTTTCAAAAACCTTAATACTTTCAATGAATACTATTATGTATTACTTAACCTTAATCTAAAATATTATGATATATTTGAGTTTTATATGCATTTTAAATGATAAAAACGTATTAAATATATTCTTTTTAGTTTTAGTATTATCAGGTTATAACATCATATCAGTTATACGAATAAATCCTAAAAGGATGATTTCACCAGTTCAATTATTGGTTCGGTTTTCAAAGCATAACTATTTTATTTTATAATATCTTTATTCATTTCATTAGTCATGTTTTAAGAAACAATTTAGTTCAATAAATTATACGAAAATACGTATGGAGTTTGTTGAAATTATATACATTTGTCTGCCTTTTTTCTGCTACTAAGTAAACTTTTACAGTGTATTATACTAACATTCCTTATATATTATACTAATTCACTCATTGTTGAAAAAGATATTTTTAACTTTGTATTTCTATAAGGAAAAGTTGTACCATATCACGAAATTCTTAAAGTAATTTATCAAGTGTATTTTTAGTTATCTCTTGGAAAGATAAAAAAAAGTGTATTATTTATTTTTTAATTTCCATTTTCATGTTGGATTTTATAGTCACTAATGAGAAAAGAAACAATGTTAATTAAAAGCAATTCAAATAAAAGTATATTATTTCAAATATAATAATATAAAAATATGAAACTGATATTTTGAGATTCAAGAAACGTTTCTTTTAGGCACTAGCCAACAGTCATTGTTGTTGAAAAGAAAAGAAAAGAAAAATTGTCAATTCCTCGTTCTAAAATTTGTTATTTTGGGAAAATATTATTAAGATTTTGACTGGAAAAATTGGATTTTCTTGAATTCCAAAACCACAATTCTATTAACTAATTAGTCGTATCATAAAAAGAAAAAAAATTATTATAAATTTCTTTCCAGTAGCAAATCTAACTTGACTGTAATATTATATTTACTTTTCCTTGTTTCTCCGAATCAATCATTAAAATACAATTTGTAGCATAAGAAAATTTTTATATATTTTAAGTCTTTGGCCAGTTTGAAAATTTTGCATTATCTTCAGAAAAAATAATTCTCAACAATGAAAAATGTAACTCATTTAAAATTTATAAATTAAGTTAAAAAAATATATTAACATTTAAAATTTATTACAACCCGAAGAAACATTGGGCGGAGAGGATTCACGTCAGGGTTTGGTATGAAAAAGATAAGAAAAAAAAATTATATTTAATTTATTTGGTATCTTTTATTTATTTGATTCCATTAAAGGATAAAAATACTTATTCTATGATATCCGAGAAGAATACGAAGAAAAATGAGCGAGGACATATTTTTTTTCCTCCATTTATTTCCTTTCTTTTCACTGTCCTCTTTATACCAAACAATGAATGGTGTATTTTAACAATAAATATATAAAAATAAAAAGACAACTAATGATGCATGCTTCATAAATATTTTATTTACCAAAAACAGAGACACAGAGCGACAACAAGACTTGTTTAAATTTTATTAAATTGAATTAAAATACAAAGGCAGTTAATGCTCACAAGTTTTGTTTTAAAATTAAGTAAATTTAATTTGAACTTATCAAATATAGTTGATATATGCATAAAAAATAGTTTCCGTTACCCTTCCTCATTAAATTATGCAATAATCAGACAAATTAACGCTGACAAATTGTTTTAACGTAGATATATCATTAAACATAATTTAATATAAATGTGTAAATTGCCATAAAAGTCTTTCTACTATTTAATGTTCTTTTGTAGTCAAACGTAATAAAATACATTCATGTTTAATGAATTTCGATCAATTCAACATTATCATTTTAAAAAATACTTTTAAACTGAAGTTTGAACACCAGCTTCAATAAAACTATATGATTGAAGGAAAGAAGTTTAGGAAATAAATTTTTTGTTGAGTGCAGTTAAAAAAAAACAGTAAATGAATTTAATAATATTCTTAATGAATATGAAATAAAATACGTTTGTTTGGTGAATTGAAATTTAGAAGAAAAGGAAATTAGAAATAGGACATGATAATTTGCAATTGAATACACACATGCATTAATTATTGTGAAGGAAAAGAAAGAGTTTCCAATCTTGCATGTCACATATTTGTATTAAGTAGAGTACAAAGTGCAGACAATGTATTATGAGTAATCACTGTCAGTGCAGTGTAGCACACAAGAAGTAGATAGCGCGTAGGGACCGGAGTTCAAGAATCTAAGGTCTCTACGACACATTTCATTTTTTTTCTTAAACGAAATAAAACAAACTTAAAAAAAGTCTCGTCTAGTCTTCACTTTTGTCTACTCACTCATCTCTTTCTTTTTCGTCTTCCTTATTTTTTTTTTCTTCTCTCTCGTTGCAGCCATGGATTCCAATCATTCCATATCCCCGAGACAGCAAGAGAATCAGAAACCATGGCAGGGGCTGCAATCTCCGAAACCCGTGGCTAGATCCGAACCCGGGAGCCCGTACCCGACAACGTTCGTCCAAGCCGACACGTCGTCGTTCAAGCAAGTAGTCCAAATGCTGACAGGGTCCTCGGAGACAGCGAAACAAGCGTCCTCGAAACCCGCGGCGAACCCGACCCACAGCATCCCGCCCATGAAATCCGTTCCGAACAAGAAGCAACAGTTCAAGCTGTACGAGCGGAGGACGAACTCCCTGAAGAACAACCTCAACATCAACCCCCTCACCTCGTTTTTCTCGCCTCGCAAACCCGACATGCTCTCCCCCAGCATCCTCGACTTCCCCGCACTCGTCCTGAGCCCCGTAACGCCCCTCATACCCGACCCGTTCGACCGATCCAACGCGCCTCCTTCCCTGGACTCCGAAGCCGAAGATAAAGCCATCAAAGAGAAGGGTTTCTTCTTGCACCCCTCTCCCGCTTCTACCCCCAGAGACGCCGAACCCCGCTTGCTCCCTCTCTTCCCCACCACCTCTCCCAGAGCCTCAGCTCCTTCTCCTTCTTCTTCCACCGCCGCTTCTTGAATCGCTTCTCTTTGTTATTGCCCCGTTTCGGATTTTATGTAAGATTCTTATATAATTTCTGTTTTATTATTGCCATTCATGCCGGTTAGAGAGATCCGTTCAGAATTTGTAATGCTTATCGAGAGAAGGGAATAATCCTGCTTTAATTGTATGTATAAATTATGCCGTTTTCCCAATCTCCACTGTTTCTCCTTCGTTTGCAACAAGGTTGATTTATTTCCTCCAGGAAAAAAAAAGAAAGAAAAAGAGTTGAATTCAAGAATGTGAATTTTGGTTGACTTTAACGCGGTTATACTTTTATCCGTTGTAGTAATGAGCTACGGTTCTGGGATTTAATTCGTCTACTATCTAGCTTCTTCTCTTTTCCTTTTGCTGCATTTTTTGGCCAGAGTCAAATCCTTTAATTATTGTTGCCACAGTTAAACTTGAATGCTGGTTAAAGGTGAGTAAAACCGCAATTAATGAAATTAATTTTAAATTATTGATTTGAATTGAAATGCGGGTGAAGTTAATTTTAGCTACATTTAAAAGTGTTTGGATATGTGTGTATTTTATTAATTTTAGAGAGACCCACTTGCCTCTAACTTGATTGATTCGAGGTGGGACACTGTGGGTGAAGGAGAGATGCATTTATAATTAGAGGTGATATTCATAATTAGCAAAATTAATAATGCAGTGTGTAGTGAGTAGGGGGGTGTTGATGGAGATGGTAGGGAAGAAAGTAGAATGAGAAAAGGAGAGGTGTAGGTTTGAAAATGTAATTGCAAAGGCAGCTTTGGGATAGCTGTCAAAGAAAGCGTGGGAGAATGGGGAAGGAATCTTGACCCGTGTGATGTGTTTCTGAATGAGGGAAAGATCCCAATAGTTGTGAAGATAGCTTCTGTCGTAACCATCCATCTAGTGGTTTTCGCATACTGTGTGCTTCTGTGCCCCGAAACATCACATGCCATGACGTGGGTTTCAACTCTCAATAGAAAAAAAAAAAAATAGATAAAAGATCCATGGTGTGGGAAGTGTTTTGAATTAGAAACGAAGCGAAGTACGGTGTGATGCGGCTTAGTAGTACTTAGACTGAGAAAACTGCGATGGTTATTGTATATTAATAAGAAGTCAAAGTTGGTTGAAGATAATTAGATGGAGTGAGCGGAGAAGTAGAGTTTGAGGCATTAATAATTTGTTTGGTGCGTGCAGTGTTGAAAGAAAGGGTTGGGACCCATTGGTTTGAACGTAGAAGCAATGATGCGAAGAGAGTGGGGGTTGAATATTTGAAATAAGGTTTTTGACCAGAATTGAAGTGAATGGGGACATGGGAAAGTGGGGGTTGTGATGATGAGAGGGAAGAAGAGAAGAGAAGAGAAGAAAAGAGAAGAGAAGAAGGTGTTTGAATGAAGCCATGGTTGGTGCTGCATTTATTCACACTTTGAAACTTCACATGTGCAGTGGCACCAAGCTCATCTTTCATTTCTACTTCCCTCTCGCAATCAATATAAAACAACTCACATGTGGCATGTTTTGATTTGACGTATTATTCATCGTCATCCTTCAAAAATCCATCCATCACAAAACTTCAACCATAATATCTTTGACTATATCTCACTTCCTCCCCTCTTTAATAATCAATTTAATTTAAAATGAGTATATTTAATGATTTTCTTAATATATTTATGGTAATAACAATGTTCACAATACATACACGTAGTATTTATAAGAAAAATATAAAATTCTTTTCTATAGCGAATTCATTATTTAAGTAATACATGTTCATTGTCTTAACGTTACGCTTAAACATTCAAAATACGTTTGGATCATAAGATGTGTTATTCTATGAGCAAGTGGAATTTTAAATTTATCAACAATCGTAGTATGTGATTTACACGTATGGTAGTAATTATTTTCCAGAGCATGTGTCATTGTAAAAAGGTTTGAAAAAGTATGCATAATACTTAAATCATAATTAAAAATTTCTATGATGTTGAAAAGCCTTCTTGGAATCCATGATAAATATGATTAGATTATTGTGTTGGTGATTAATTATAATATCTTATTGGGTGTTGGATCAAAGTTTATATGGGTATCTATATCGGGCCCTTCAGGAGTCATGCTGTCCAGGTCTTATTAAGCAAAGGGATATTGGTTATCATCTCGATAGTAGTGCACTTTATTGAATTCATTTAATCAAAATTCCCAATTTGCAACACATAACTTACTTTTTTGTCTAACTTAGGGTCAAAAAAACAAGTCTTTTACTTATCATATCACTCATCTCTCAGCCCACATATATTTAATTCCTACAAATTATAGGATAAGTAAAATCAAATCTGTTTATAAGTGATGTTATTTTGATTAAGAAGAATGAAAGTAAATTTAAGGGGAAAAATTGCAGTGGAGATAATTTATGTGTTTAAAAACATTGTTTTTTTTATAATAATATTGTATTAAATATTTATTTTATTATAAAAATAGAAACACAACTACAAATAAATAATTAACTATTATGTCTTCTTCAACTCCAAATTTTACCTGAAAAGAAAGACAACGTTATTTGATTTTTGAATCCTATATTTATTCTTGGCTTAATTACTCGAATCATACCAAGCTTGGTTCCAAAATTTTAAAATGATATCCACTTTTAAGTTTGACTCAATTTAGTACCCTCCGTTAAGTTTTCGCAAACGCCGTTAAGTACCTTAGCACGAGTCAGTCTTTGTTTTTTTTTTCTTAATTTTTTAATTTTTTTTTGATTTTCTTTTTTAAATTGTCACATGTCAAATCCTTAATATGACACGTGACATTGTCAGTGATGCGTGACAAGATATCGCCACGTGGCAAGGTATCTGCCAAGTGTCACTGTCTTGATTTCAACTTAGTCCCCATTATGTCTATTTGTTTCAATTTAATACCCATATATGTTTATTTGTTTCAATTTAGTATCCGCTTTATTTGTTTCAATTTTGTCAGAATTTGAATGTGTATCAAAATTTTAATATATTGTACATCTCAAATTTTTAAACCTTTTTTACTCTAAGACCTTTTAATTTTGACTCGTGACACATTATGAAGCGGAAGACAATCTAAATTTTATTTTAATCAAAGTTAAGGCCAATTTAACATAATTGACCACATTGACTCTATCGGATAAATGGAAAATGATACTTAAACCACTTTTTTGACTCACTCTTAACCCACCACTCCAATCACCCTTAGATCATCACATCACTTGAAAGAATCAAAATAGATTATCTAATGGTGATTGAAGGAGTGGGTTAAAAGTGAGTCAAAAAAGGTGGGTTAAACTCACTTGCGGATCTTAGCCAAAATTTCTGGAGGAGCCAAAATAATATACTCAATTTATATATTTAAGATTTTTGTCTCTAATTCAGGAAAAATTAATACATAATTTAATATAGCTATAATTATAACAGAAAATACATTTATCTAAATAATATTGTCATTTGTTTTTTCATATTCTTAAACTTATCAAATAATTGAATCATAACTATATTTTTTAGCTATATTTTTCTCAATGTAGATAACAATATTATCTGCAAAATATTGATTTTCCATTTTACTAATATGCACATATCGATTCAAGAATATTGACAAGCTTTTGTTCTCATCTTCACTTCTTTTTTATCAATTTTAAAAAATAAATTTATTCTTTAGTTTTTTTTATCAATATACCTATCTATAAAACAAGTTTAAGACTAAAAAAATAATTTATTATAATTTAATCAAAAATTGAGAGACATAAATACTAAAAATAACTATGATAATCAAGTTAAACTTAAAAATCCTCTATAAAAAACCACATAATACATTATTTGCTTTTCTCTTTCCATAAAAAATAAATATACAATAGGGTAATGAGATAAAAAAAAACAGGGCTAAATATTAAACAAGTATTGCACTACCAAGTGAGACAAGAGAAAATTTTTTTCCTTTAAGAATAAGAGAAATATGAAAAAGATGAGGACAAAAATAATGAGTTTTTGTTTAACTTTTTTTTTTCAATAACAAAAGAAATCACGTAAGGGTAAAAAATAAGTACAACATGTGAAAAAACACAAAAAACAATGTGAAAGAAAAATTATCTTAACAATTTGTTCTTTATTATATTTAATTTTATATTGTGCTATTTATTAAAAATAAATGATGTACTTTATTAAAAAATAAAAAAATACATAATTTGTTTTTTATTAATTTTTGGTATATTACTATCTAATTTAAAATGATACATATAATTTAAAAACTTTAAAAATATATAATTTACAATTTTTTAAATACATAAAACTTAAAAAAAAAGTTAAAAAAGTTGGGGTCGTGGCCCCGTCCGCTCCTACGTGGCTCCGCCACTTGTTAAACTATCTTTATCCTTAATAGATATTGAAACCTAATTAAATAAAAAAAATATTGAAGCTCAAAAAGGAAAATATTTGAATTACATTATTTGTTTTCTATGCATTCCGATGTTTGCTACCAAAAAAAAAATTATCTGAGTCATTGTAAACTTTTTTATGAGTGGAATGTACAAGTATAAAGCTTCCTTCCCCCCTCTCTCTCTCTCTATATATATATATATATATATATATATATATATATATAAAATGGTACATATATAATGTTCAAAATATAAAAAAATGACATAATTTTTCATCATTTAAGTATATAAAATAAACATTAGATATAATTACTAATTTGTTCATTAATTAAGTCTCAGTATTAGTTTAATAGAGTGTGTCTATTAAATTGTATTTAACTTAGTTTGAAAGGTAAGTACGTATAAGTCCAATAAAAAGTGAATGAATAATTTAGTTTTTAGATATTTTTTATTTTATCTCAATTGAGTTTTTATATTTTTATGTATTTTTTAGATGGGAGACCAATTAATCCATTTTCTATCAGCATCGTCTTATATGAATTATTGAAATGAACCCAAAGACTACAATTGGGTTCGTATGTCCATTTTCGATGATACAATTGACAAAAATGGAAATTATGGATCTGTGATATTGTATTTGAAGGAGAATAGAGAATTTGGACTCAAAATGTCATCACCTTGTAACATTTTAATGCTAATTTCATGTAAGAGATCACATTATTTCTATTTAAACAATTTGAAAAATTGATTAAGTTAAAAAAATATAGGGACAAAAATAAATCATAAGCTTAAATATATGTATTAAATTACTAATTAAATCTATTTTACTATAGAAATATATGGTCAAGTCATAAATTGTGTTATTGTTAATTTACCATAATGAATAATATTAACTCTATTTAATAAATATTACAACTCAATTTGAATAAAAAATAAATATAAAAATATGAACTACGGAATATAAAATTTAAATTATTAATTAAACTTAAATATTAAAGTAGTAAAAATACATAGGAATTACTTAATATTGTGATTGTTGGTAAAGTTTGATTTTCACTTTACAAATGTATAAATTTTTTTACTGGTGAAGATGAATGAAACATATAGAAATTGAAAACAAAATGTTTTACCACGAGCACCTCGTTGAGTGAGTAATTGATTGATTCATTGAACCAAATTCAATTTTAAAAATCTAGAAAAAAATGGCAAGTGTTTCTTGTTAGGTGAGTTAATCATTTGCCAAACAAAATTCATTTTCTTAAAAACCTTAAAACTCAAAGAAGACTAGTCGTTGAGTGTCTAAATTTCTTTGGTTTAAAGTACTTAGTCGCCGAACTGGTCAATCTGTCAATTTTATGGATTAATACATTTTATTACTATCTTTAGAAATCAGATTTAGGATAATTTTCAAGAGTTAGAAAATTATGTACATAACTTTTTTACGTTGAAAAGTAAATTAATGGGTTATTCCTCCTTTTTATAGTGTCTCCTTGTTTTGTCTATTAGTCAACACTTATTCTTGCATCCACTCAAAATCACCCGATAGACAGGTACATAGTTAAGATGACCTAGGATTCCCCGGTAATGGTAGAAAACCTAACCAAATGCATGAACGATGCAAGTGAAGCAAATACAGTGAAAAAGTGTATTTCGTTACATCATATACATCATGTCACTCTGCTAATCAATAATAGCTAGGTCCCAATATCGGTTAATACAATTCATAACTCACAACGCTATATGACTGTTACTAATTATTCTCCAACGTTTCTCTTCACACTTGCATGTTTATGGCTTATTGGACACGCTATCTGCAAATGTCAACCAAACCAAGCCACTTTACTGTGGTAAAAAAACTTTATTGTGTTCACATTATTTTCTTTATCATTATAAAATGGTACTTAGATTGCAGCAACTTTTGTAATTGTCGAAAACAAGAATTGAAGTGGTGTGTTTGTGCGAATTCAGAGTTAAAAGTGTCATTGTTTCCAGCTTCTTCAGCAGAGACGATGACCTCAATTATAAGCTGTTACTGTAGGATGGAGACGACAGAAGTGGGACCTGTAACATGTTTAATGAATAATATCAACTTTGAATTTTGCTCAAAAACAAATACCAAATCACTGACCAAACAACAACAACGTTAGCCCCACGCCACCCCGTACTTCTAACAACCAATATTTTTATTATGTAAAATGTTTCATAATATAAATCTTTTATCACTTTCTGTCTCTGTCATCTTAACCCAACTCGTGACTCTAGAATTCGGATTGGGATGTTAACTAACCCCAAATTGGAGTGATGATTGTGCTCATCGTCATCATCATCAACATATAGGCATGCAAAAAATCTCATATCCTTAGAACAACTTCTCCTAATATAGAGTCTCCAAAATTTAAAAGCTGTGAAATTTGTTTTTAAAATAGTTTGAGATGAAAATTTTTAATAAAAATGTTTTTTATCTGTCAAATTTTAAGATAATATATACTTTTATAATCATATTTAATTTAATTAACATTGAAGAGAAAAGTTAGCTATTACAATAGAGAGAAAATTAATTAGGATACATAAATATACTTTTAAATAAACTATAACGCGTAATTTATTTAAAGTTATATTAAATAGAATAAAAGTAAATAATGTTCTTAATTTACGAGAAAAAAAATCTTAAATAACTATTATGAATGAATAGAGAAAATATAAACTTGTAATGTATGTGTTTAACATCTGAGTTTGGTAGTTTTTCTTGGATTTATTGACACAGTTAAGTAAGACAAAGCGTGCAAGTTTTCACTTCGCCGAGTTTTTTTTTTTTGGGTACCAAAAATAATTTATACGAGTCAAAGATTATGTCTATCCGAGATCTTAATTAAATGCGAAGATAGGTGGCATTCCTACAAAGAGGAATTAAAATCCCGTGAGGAAATATCGGCATTTATAATTTCTTTTGTATTTTGATATGATAATGATAAGCCTTAATTAATTTTTCTTTTTCGTGACATAAGAATTTTTAGTTTAACTTAAAATTATTGTAACGACACGATAATATCGTCACATAAGAGTAAGATTTTCAACAAAATTATCAACATTTATGTTAATATATGATGTGGTTAATAACTAAAATAAAACGGTATATTTATGAGAATGAATACATATCTCTACTTTTTACAATTAAAATAAAAAATATATAATAACTAAAAGTAAAAATAACATATTTATAAAATACTACAATTTTCAAAAGTAAAATAAAAAGTTCTACAATTTTAATATCTTAATCATACTTATGTTAATTCCTATTATTATTAGTAAAACTTGTTACATAAATTAATTTTAATATTCACATAATTTATTAATTTATTTAATTATGATAATGTTTATTATTTCAATTATGTTAATTATTTGGTGACATAGATTGTGTAGAGGATGAACTCGGACTTTTCACTCAATTCTCTTCGCTCTAGCAACGATAACTCTCACCCCACTTTTCCAAATTCATCTTTATAATTTTTTTTTTCCAAATCCATCGATACAAACATAACCTTCATCTGCATTTTTTCATCCTCTGAGTAGATTGAGGCAAACACATGCTAAAATCTGTTTCTTACTCAAAATTGCTTCTTCAGCACATGGTTTAATATAGGTGCTCATTCTCATTACTCTCATATAACACATATTTCAGTACTTATTAAAAATTATAACATTTATTAAATTTCAACCAATAAATAAGATATGAATTCACCAAGACTAAGTTGTGATGTGAGACTTTGGATTCAGCCAGTGGCATAAAGACATTGTTCAGTTTTTGAGAGGTTCTGAAAATTGAATTGAATGCATGACCTCCCAACGACCCTTCAACACACCCAATCCATCATGCACACCTGTGCAGTGAAGCCTCTGTCATATCCCCCTCAAAATCAGATTATTCAAACTGTCACAATAAAATATAAAACTTTTTAAATGATTACGAACAATTAACAAAAGAATTGCCCAAATATTCCTATATGAACTTTTAATACAAAATTTTGCAAATGTTTTGGAGTGAAGTAACTATTCATATATAGGGTTTAGGAAATTAAAATTTCGAAAGTAAAATTGAATAAACGTGGTTTTTTAACGTTTTCATGTGAGGTATTTGTCGCTTTTAGATATAAATCCGAATAGTGATGTGTTGTATCGTTCCAGAGCCTTCTCTGTCTCTTGTCTCTGCTTTGGTAGAAAGTTTGTCAGTGAAGATATCGAGATTTTAAAGTAGTTATCACTGTGTCCTCCCAGACTCAAAATTTTCATCCATGAGGTGAGGAACAATTTTTCTAATTGAATTTTTGCACTGCTACAAAGATATTATGTTATTTTAATTAAATTATTCCTAAAAATCACAAAATTTAGAAAAAAAAAAACAAACCTTTTTTATTCAATTTACTCTTGGCGCTGAATTGGTTTTCTGATTAAATTCTGTATGTAAGAAAGTGTGATGATGGGTTTTATTTCTGTTATTGACCTTGGATTAGTCATTGTGATGTGTCCCTAGGCACACACACAGATGATTTATCCTCGTTCAGACAGTGATCCTTCATATTTTAGTCATAAAAATAGATGATGATGATGATAAAGCACTTTATTTTATTCGTTTTACATATTTCTTTACCATTAGAAAAAAGCTATATCAAAATCCTGAATATGGTTAAGATTGTTGTCTTGTATTCAGTCTCCTCATCATAATCCCACCTTTTACTTTGTCTGTTTCACAACTGAAACCCCTACTAGTGGTCCAATTCTTCTTGCTTCTTGCTTCTTCCTTTCTCCGCTTAAATCTTCCTCTTTTTCTCTTTCTCTCTCTCTTGTTCTTGCTTTCACTGATTTCGGATCGCTTTCTGCTTCATTTCATGCCGCTAGCTTACTGCAGTTACAAATGTTCAGTAACGACTTTCCTCTTCATTTGGTAATCTTTGTTTTCTCTAAATTCTTATCCTTCATTTTCGTACTTGCTTATCACCTTAAAGAATAGCAAACTCTGTCTTTTTTTTTTCTTTCGTTTTGGTTTTGTTTATGTTGTGTCTATTTTCGTTGATGTGGGTTTTACATCTTGGTCTTTTTTTTTTTTTTTTGCGTTTAGGGTTGTGGTGGCAACTCTTGTTTGCCCCTTGTGTTGCGTTTTGATGCGTTGTATGGATATTGGGATGTTAGCAAACTGCTACGCAATTCTGATTGATACGTTACTCCTAAAAAAGCTCATATTGAGTTATTTGGTTTTCTCTATATCCTCTTTTCTCAATCATGGCTATATCGCTTCCTGAATTATTTCATATGTACTTATCCACAAAGATGATGATGATTTTTCTCAAATAAGGTCACTGTCGTTCCTCTCTTAAGAAGTCGTCTGCACAGATCACAGCACAACCTTTGAGTTAGATATTGTATTTAGGGATGCGTGTTTTCCATGAATGGAAAAGGTACCTGGCCTCTTGATACCATGTGCTTAATTGTCTGTTATTCTTTTTGTCGCTTTGATATCCCTTAAAATATGGGGTGGAAAATTCAAGGGCCAGTCCCTTTTCCTTTTCTTTTTTTTTCCTTTTCTTCATTTGCGCAATCTTGAATTTTTCTTTCTGACTCAAAAAGATGCAAAACTAACCTCTGTCTTGAGATTGCTGTCATTTTACACATTTTCTCAGTCATTGAAAAGTTGTTGCTGCTTATTCAAATACTCGCATATTTTGCTTGGTGTTGAAATGAGAGGAATATTAGGGGACAAGATATTAGTTCAGAAATACAAAATCCTTTTTTCGGGTAAAAGGAGTGTCAAATAAGATAAAATAAAGATATTTCTGCTAATTAGTGGTATTGAAATCAAATGCCTTTTGTTTTCACGATTTAAAGAACTTGCTATGTGACAAAAGTATGCTTTATGTAATGGTAGTCATAGTATTGCATTAAACAACTAGGAGCAATTGCGTCTATGCGGTCATTCCCTTATTGGTTGCATTGACCACTCATTCATCTACAAAAGTTCATCCATGTTTTGACTTCCATGTTAGTTGTAGAATCCATTAAATAGTCCTTCGATTCTTTGAACAGAGCACAAAAGCTCTGTTCTCTGTGCAGACACCACACAAACTGGAAATTAAAATTTTAGCCTTGGAATTAAATTTCATATTGTGATTCTGGTGGTGGTACCTATATTTAGTGTATAAACTGTTAGCTATGTTGAAATCGAATATTTTTATACTTATTTTTTGCGTTAATTTTTAAAATTTCCCCCTATCCTTGTACCAAGAATGAAACAACTAATAGGCCCTGATTTCGCTACAAGCAGATGCGTCATCTTTGAAGGAATTTTTTAGTTTGAACCATGACAAGTAATCTATCCCTTTCTCCCGGAATTCATAAAGAAGATAAGGTTCTCTCAGAGGTGACTTTCCAAAACTAGAATTCTTTGTTATGCTTTGGGCTTGGGAAATGTGATTTAATTGATATCAGTTAACTTTTGTACAGGTTGCGAATTATGAAAAGCAGTTGTGGGCATTCATGCATTCTAAAGGACTTTTGCACTCTGATACTCAAGACTTGTACCGCAAGGTTCGGTCTGGTTATGAGATCAAAATCTTGAGTGATCTCATGCTTTCAGAACTTCAGGATGTTGAATATTCTCTGTGGAAGCTGCACTATAAGCATATTGATGAGTTTCGCAAAGTAATAAAGAAAAGCTCTGGTAACGTGGAGAGAAAAATATCAGGGAGGCCTCAAAATCATGTTGTGAATAGAGAAAATGATAGTCATTTAAAGCTATTTAAGATATTTCTGACAGAAGCTATTGAGTTTTACCAAACTTTGATTGTCAAACTCAGAAAACATTTTGGAGTCCCCGTGGAGGCTTTGTTTTATAAAAAGGGTTGGAATTATGCTTCTGTCGAACCAGATGTGATGCAGAAATGCCAGTATTTGTGTCATCGCTGCCTAGTTTGTATGGGGGATCTCTCCAGGTATAAGCAACAATGTGAAAACCCAGATATTCAACATCATAATTGGTCGGTTGCTGCCACACATTATTTGGAAGCGACAAGGATTTGGCCAGACAGTGGTAACCCACAAAATCAGGTAATCATTCATACCTATTGCAGTGTTGCAAGAGAAACTTTATCTTCTATTTGTCAGTCTTTTTTATCAAATGGTGGTAATCTTGTTCATTTGCAGTTGGCTGTACTGGCAACATATATTGGTGATGAATTTCTTGCTCTCTACCACTGTATAAGAAGTTTAGCAGTTAAACAACCTTTTCCTGATGCCTGGAACAACCTTATCTTGTTATTTGAGAAGGTAATACGACATTTAGGCTCTTTAATGCAATGCTATTTATTTTATCCGTATGCTTAATGTTTCTAAGCATCTTATACTTTCATCTCCTCAAGTGTCTGTCTCTATTGATATTACAGAACAGATCATCTCCTCTGGAGTTTGTTACTAGCGAAGTCTCTGTAGATTTCATGAAACCTTTTTGCAGAATTGGTGAAGAGACCAAGGTGCAAGGCAAAGACGATAGCTCAAACTGCAACAAGTTTGAAGGCAAAAATAACCATTTTACAAAATTATGGTCACTTATCGTTAGAACAATGAGTTTCTTCTTCATATCGTCAAGGTATATCTTGGATTCATTTTATTTTGTTTACAACTTTTCTTGGCATATGTTATCTTACCTTTTTACAGTTTCAAATTTTTTATTTTTGTCAATGAATCGTGCATATTTTCCATATTTCTTCTTGAACAAGTCTGCTGAGTTCACAGTCAATAACTAATTCATCGTGGATACTGTTTATGTTGTGAACATCATATTTAAAGGTTTTCAACATCAAAAGCAATATACCGATTATAAGTTTCTAAATACACTGGTAATATCTGCATGCATTATAATTAAAAGGGAGAAAATAGAATAAAAGTAATTTCGTAGTCGGCTGTAGAAAATATCTAAAAATCTAGATGCTCTTCTGAATTATGTGTTGGGTCAGAGGTTAATATAGATTCATGTGTACATTTAGTTCCTTTTGTGTGTGTTTTTCTGTTGTTTACCGTTGTTTACTTAATCAGTTTGGAGGAATTCTCTATCGCATTGGCATCAACAATTGGAGGGTTGGATAAAATGATGGAGCTAGAAGACAGAGAACTAAAGACCTTGTTGGAATCCTATAGTCAAATGGACTTAGCCAGAAGAGGTCCTTTCCGAGCCATACAAGCAGTTTCTATTATCATATTCTCGCTCACAAATCTACTTGGAAAAAGTGAATCTGAACACAAGGATGAAAGGCAGTTGATGCAGTTGGCATTAGCTGCTGCATTTAGCTTGATGGGACGTTTCATCGAAAGATGCCTAAAGGCTAGTTCTTTGAACCATTGCCCCTTGTTGCCATCAGTTCTTGTCTTTGTGGAGTGGTGCTCAAGCATTAATGACATAAGTGCAACCGATCAAAATAGTACAAGAGCTATTTCCTATTTTTTTTATGTGTTTGTTCAACTTCTGAATCAACTAAAGGATGATAGAAAAGAAACCAAAAAGCATCTTGATAGATCTCCTCTGTGGGAGGATTATGAGTTGAGGGGCTTTATACCTATAGCTCATTCACATGTCTCATTGGATTTCTGTGGTAATTGGGAACACTTAGACAACTTTGAAAGTGGAATTGAATTGCGCACTGAGCGCATCAGAGCAGCAGCAATAAAGATGGCTAGCAGATCAAATACTTGGCAGAAGTGGATTACATATGATAATTTAGGAAGTAAATTTCAAGTGGTTAGACCAGATGAAGATCATGACAAGGAAGAAACAAAAAATGCGGAGTCCAATAGCAATAACACAAAATTGGAAGAGCATAATCGGCAATCTGAAAAAGACACAGGAGGGCATGGTAAATGGGTTAGAGAGGATAATTCAAGCAGATCCAGCACCAATGGAAAATCTTATGTGGTGGAAGAGGAGGAAGTTATTCTCTTCAGGCCTCTCACAAGGTATAATTCAGCACCATCACACCCCTCTAAGTCCACTGTTGACCAGATGTCACCAAAAGACAAGGACAACCAAAGCGTTCAGTCTAACGATTGTTTGCGCCGTGCTAGTTCTCTGCTTATGGCACAAAACCCAGCTCAAACTCACAGTGATCCATGGGAATTCCATGACAGAATTTTGGATTTAAGGACTGACAGATCATTCAAACAACAAGAATCTTCAACAAAGGAATCAAATGCACACACTTTTTCTGAAACCCTAATCTCTGCAGGCCCTCCTTCTCTCAATGCTTGGGTGCTTGGTAGAGGAACCTTGAGCGATTACAAAAATAATGGAACAAATGACCTTGGTGGGCAAAGGCTGCAGCCAATTGAGGAAATAGCCTCTTCATCTTTGGTCAGTCTTTCCATCAATGCAACTGAAAATTCGGTCGCAAGTTCAGTGGACGAGTCTTCAATCTACCATTATTCCCCTTCTGCTACATATTCCCTTCCAGTGCCGTCTGCTCCATTACTTCCTGACAATGCTACGTGGTTTACGGATGCACAGTCTTCTTTATCTCCTCCATTGTTTCCAGACAACTCAGATTGGAGTTCTACTTATGTACCACGTGGATATGATCCTAGATTTTCTGTTCTTTCTAATGGATACCCATCACTTGGAAGAATGACGTCTTCAGAATGGCTGCGTTGGTATAGAGAGAACTACAAACCTGAAACGACCAACAATTACATGCTACCTACTCATTTGAATACTCCTGGTCCTGTAAATTTCCTCTATCATGATACTTACAGGTTTGATCAATTTGATAGTTGGAGCAACAACAACCCTTTGTCTTCTAACCAATGACTTAAATGGAGCCCCCAAGGCACCCACTATTGCAGCCTGGTTATTTATCTTATTCTGGTGATGATAAAACTAGTGTCTGCAACAATTTTCAAAAACCAAGCCGCAATGGATGTGGTGCAGTGACAAACCTGAGGAATGAGCCACAGTCTCTGCTAGATTGTCTGAAGGTGAAGGAATGGTGACTCCGGCTAGATCCTAATGTCAGAGGTGAAACTGGAACTTCTATCTGAAACTTTTGTTACAGGGACCATTTCAGTGGTGAAAAAGTTTTTGTGTAGTTTGTTTCTTTACCAAGCATATGTAAGTATATGATTCATGCATAGAGATGTTTCGGTCATTTGCTGAACGAATTGAGGAATCTCATACAGTGGATGAAGTATCCAACATTCAAGCTTTTATCTCGTGGAAATTCACAGTTGAATTTGTATTCATCTTTGCTAAGATATGCATGTAAAGTATGTAGAGTAAGAATAGAAATATCTCATTCTTAGAAGTGGACACGTGATTTCTGAAAACAAGTTTACTAGCCGTGTTTGCTAATATATATGAGATTGTGTACAGTGAGACGTAAATTATCGGTAGATATGTGATATTATGATGACAAATTTATGTTTGAGTACGTTATCCAAAAATTGTTGCTTAGGAAACTCATTTAAAAGTGGATTGTTATTCAAATTTATTCATTTTTGTGGCAATACAAACAAATTTTTGGAATGGGTGTAATTATTGTAGTGTAACCTCAACATGTCCCCACCTTTTATTTAGAATAAAATAAAATGTGTGCTTAATCTTTAGAATCTAGTACTTCCACCTATCATAATTCAAACTAGTTATCCTGTGACCTTTAGCTAATGATGTCGATGCACACGTACCATCATTCTTCATTCTGATGGCAAAGCACGTAGCATTTGTTTGTCGTTCCTTCGATTGATTGCATTATTTTTTTTATTAAATGTGTGTTACAATTATTAAATATTTATAATTTATGAAATTGAAATAAAATTAACAAAATTAAAATTATTATATTAAGAATGTAATTTTTTATAACAATGTTGTAATGATCCTGGGTATCCAAACTTTTTCTAAGTTTATACCTATTTTACATTTTTCAGACTTGTATTAATTATCCGGTTTTCTTGAAAGAACATCGTCGACTGTTATTTTGGAAAGTTAAGTCAATGAGCTCCCGTTACTATAAAGTTTGGTGCGATTCTAATGACTCTCGGTCACTCAGTTGATGGTGTGAGTTATAGTAAGCCAGAATGTTGGGTGTAACGTTAAAATCGCTATGTGCTCACATGATAGTGAGTTCACGGGTTAATGTTGGACGTTGGAAATCACCACTGGGTGAAAACATCAAAATGTTGGGCACTAATTTGTTATATTTAGAAACATTTTATTTACTTATATTCATGCATATGCTAACTTACTCCATCTAATTCAATCCATTACGAATTGGTTAGTGAATAAAAAAATTGGAACTTTGTTCGGTCCATGGGTTAGTGGATTAAACGGATTGGCTCACTAACTTATTTAATTAAAAATATATAATATTTTTATTTATTTTTTCAATCAAATTTAAATTATAATTTTGATAAAAATATAAATAAACTTCGATACAATCCAAAAATACATTTCAAAAAGATGTTAAACTCCAAATACAAACCAAAATCACAAAAATACAAATTATCAATGTGTTGGCTAAAAAAACTAACCTGACCCAAATGCAAAGCTCAACTTAATAAAATAATACTTGTGTAATCCTTTATTTGCGGGTTGGTAAGTTAACCTGGTTCACCACATGTTCAACTTGAATGAGTTGGGTCAAAAATCAACTCATATTGAAATTTTGTACAAAATTTTTAACCCAACCTGATCTAAACCTGTGGTGAAGCGGATTGGCTCGCAGATTGCGACCCATCTTGACAACTTTAATATATGTTTTTTTTCTTGATCGACCAAGTTTGCTTAATATTATGGACTCTAGGCATAAAATTATTTTATTTTTAGGATTACGAACATCAAAATAGATGTTATTCCTATTTATATATTTCTATAGTTTTATACAAATTTAAAAACATCACATAAAAGATAATAGTTTTGTAGTTAAATTTAAAATTATATTTAAGGATGAATATAAATATATTTTGTAGTTTCATTGGATAAATTTTTTGAAATTCTTTTAAAATATTAAGATATAAAGTAAGATTAATAGTAAATATAATATAAAAAATATTTTTTTTACTAAAATATTATATGATTTTTTTATTATTATTTCAAACTTAAAATAAATTTAAAAAATAAAAAAAAAACTTAAAATAGAGACTTTTAACTTAAGAAAAGAGCGAGAGAAGAATCAGTGACATTTTGAAAAAAATAGTCAAAAACAACTGTGTGATAACGAAGGAGGAATGGAAGAAAAAATAAATAATATAGAAATATTTGAAATAATATTTTGAAAATTGGACCAATCATGAATTCAATTGAAGTACTAAGTTGATGCTGTACAGAGAGAAGTATTTGAAACAATGTTTTAATTATTAGACCAAATTATAATAGTAAAATAGTAAAAAAATTATAATCTACAAAACAGTATAAAGACAAAATTTGTGAAATTAAAAAAAAAGAAAACTAAACGTTAGATTTCGGGTCATGGGCTGGTCAGGCCCAATTATTTGATGAAGATAAACAAAGTCACCGCCACGCTCATAAGTCATAAACCCTAATTTCTTCTATCGTTTCACTCAGTTGCTGCGACGCTCACAGGGAGACTCGGAGCCAGGTTTCAAGATGAAGGTTTGTCTCTGAAACCCTAACCTGCTTGCTCATTTGATTTCTTCATTGGGTCTGAATTTTACAAACACACCTTCTTTTGCAGTTCAACATTGCGAATCCCACCACCGGTTGTCAGAAGAAGCTGGAGATCGATGACGACCAGAAGCTGTAATTTATTCTTTACCCATTGCATAATATTAGGAAGAAAAAAAATGATAAATGTCATAATTTTAGTTAGTGTTATGGTAATTTGGGTTTTAATCGCAGTCGAGCATTTTGGGACAAGAGGATCTCTCAAGAGGTTCTTGGTGATGCTTTGGGCGAGGTATGATTTTTGGATTCCGTCGATTGGTTGTTGCTTAGATTTCATGATAAACTTTGATTAGTTATTGACCTATCATTCCTTTTTGTTTTGCTACTTTCAGGAATTCAAAGGCTATGTCTTTAAAATTACTGGAGGTTGTGACAAGCAAGGATTTCCAATGAAGCAAGGAGTGTTGACCCCTGGCCGTGTTCGTCTCCTTTTGCACAGAGGTCCGACTATTTAAAAATTCTTTTGTTTTGTTTGATTATAAATACGTCGGAACGAAAGCATTCTTTCATCTTATGTTCTATATTTCTCATGTTCTATATTTGGATATGGATATGTTCTGTAAATATTTTGTAAATCACTCCATTGTGTGTGAAATCATACATTTTTATTTAATAACTTCTGTAAATATCCGATATACTTGTTTCAGATATACTGATATTTTTGCAACATTCATTTGTGGTCTGATGTCAAATTTTATTTCATTGCTTACACGAGCAGGAACTCCTTGTTTCCGTGGATATGGAAGGCGCAATGGAGAGCGCAGGAGGAAGTCTGTTCGTGGGTGCATTGTCAGCCCAGACCTCTCTGTTCTGAATTTGGTAATTGTAAAGAAGGGTGACAGTGATTTACCAGGCCTGACCGATGTTGAGAAGCCAAGGATGAGGGGACCAAAGAGAGCTTCCAAAATTCGAAAGCTCTTCAACCTGTCTAAGGATGATGATGTGAGGAAGTATGTCAACACATATAGGAGAACTTTTACAACTAAAGCTGGTAATGTGTATTCTCTCTGCCACTGTTCTATGTAGCTATGTTGTTCTTGCGAATAAATTTCAAGCCTAACCCATTTATAACCTGTAATCTTTACTGCTGCCTTTTTTGTGCATCTAAGTTTGAATTTATCAATTTTGTTAGCTTGGTGGTGACTACATTAACAGAGCTATTCTGGTTGTATTACTTTTCAATTTGTACCTCTGTATTTTTGTTTGCTGCAATAATTTATCAATATTATCTATTCCTGGAGCTGTGTATAAAAGTGTTTTCTTGACATTATTCTTTCTGAAAAATCTAAAAAAAGTAGTGTGAACTTAAGAGATAAACTGCTATGAGTTGTCACTTCTCATTCTTTTGGATAAAAATATAAACCTTTGGTTTTTGCATATTTTGGTAGATTAATTTTGAACAGAGGGGCAATTTATATAGGAGATTATTTTTTGAGAAGATATAGAAGTTGTGGTTGTAACTGGTTTACATATTTTGGTTACAGGGAAAAAGGTGAGCAAGGCTCCAAAAATCCAACGACTGGTCACTCCCCTGACCCTGCAAAGAAAGAGAGCAAGGATCGCAGATAAGAAGAAGAGAATTGCCAAAGCAAAATCAGAGGCAGCGGAGTACCAGAAACTTCTCGCCTCCAGATTGAAGGAGCAGAGAGAACGCCGGAGTGAGAGCTTGGCTAAGAGAAGATCAAGACTTTCCAGTGCTACTAAACAAGCTGCCACAGCATAAGCTTCTTTGAGACAGATGAAGTTTAACCTTCGCTCTAGTTTTTGATAGTGTCATTTCATGATCCTTTTTTTGGGTATGTTTCTATTTTGCTATTCAAATACTTTTTCTTTTAATATTTCTTTTATGCATTGTTCGACAGTTTAATGGAGTTGATTTTTTGTTCCGGTGGAATTATTAATCTTTTGTTGATATTTATACTGCCATTTTTTCCCTCCCAACCAAATGCTTGTCGTTATGGTTTATGCGTTAATGAAGGTAAGAGGCTGCAAAAGGACTATAGGGTTTGAAAGTTTCTCTCAAAAGATTAGACTGTTGTCGTGCATGCTCTACATTAGTTTTCTTTTATGATCTTGTCATCTCGAGCATCTTAGTTTATTGACAACAGCAGGTCTAGTGGATTTTGTGATTTTTTGGAGGAAAGCGTGCAGATTCTGCTGTATTACTGAGAAAGGTAGTCTAGAAAAAACGTTTTAATCATGTCAAAGCGTAAAAAAGATAAGTGTAGGAAAGCCACTAAAATTATGAAGATTAATATTATTTTTCAATCAGAGCGAATTCGAGTAAACTCGTTAGATTTAGTTTGGTGGACGGTCTGACACTGAACTTTGCATTTAATTGGTATTTATTAATTTTTTATAATTTTAGCTCTTTCCCGACTCTTTGATTGTACTGTAGGTCTAGTGAAATTGAAATAAGCAGTTAATTTTTATTTATTTTTTTAATATTTATTAACCAACCAAGCAACTTACATGTTTTAAGATAACTTTAGTTAACATGTTTATTTTACTTTTTATCTTGTAAGCTGAAGTTAAATCAACTCTCGGTTAGGAGTGACAGACAATACGGGTCAACTCGGACTGTATTGGGTTTGATCGGAAGCCGAAAATGTGTTGGGCCTCGGTTGGGCCGTCACTTGAAAATAAGTTACAACTTGGAACCCTATCCGCAGGAACGTGGGTTGGCATGCTAGTTCTGATTTTATTTTTTTCTGATTTGCATTTTGAGAACCAATTTGAGTTTTCTTTTTGCGCATGCCAAGCTCGCATCGCCATTAACACGTCACTTCTGCATTAATGTTCGGTGTAAACATGGTGTCTAGATTGTTGTCGTTCGTGGCACGACTAAATCGTTGTCGTGGATCGTTAACGACGTGGACTGAATGGTTCATCCTGCTTTAGTATCAATGAACGTGAGATGGACGAGGGGTAATGAGTATTTGAGATAAGAGTTGAGAAGAAAGAAAGAGACAAGTATATAAAGAGAGATGAATATCTGGTTTGGTAAAGGAGAGTGAGGTTTAAGATTGAGAGTGAGAAACGAAAAAAAGCGAAATGAGGAGAGTTTTTTATTAAACGGGTTGCGGGTTGGCCACCTTGGCTCACAGTTTGGCTCGACGGTTTATGGGTTTGGCATGTCTAGTTGATTTTGGGTTTGTTGGTTGAAAACACGGTCGCGATCCAACTTTTCAGGATAGGCCGATTCATCAGGTCTGATCCATTTTGACAATCTTATTAGGGGGCTTCTCCCTACACCTCCAACAATTTCTTCTGTATCCCCAAAACCAAATTTATTTTCATGTTTGTTCATGGTAAAATATAAGAGTTATTGTCTCTTTTTCGCAGCATACCTCTGCACCCCCAAAATCACTCTCACGCTCTGCACCCCCAAAATCATCCTCACGCTCTGCACCCTTACAAACAAGATCCGTTTCATCAAAATTGAGAAACGGTCTTCGTTTTAAGAGTGCACCGAAACAGCTTAACAGATCCGTTTTAAACATGCCTGAAACGGAAACACATTTCCTTTATTTTTTTTGTTTTTTTTCTCCGAAACGGAATGTGAAATCCGTTTCCCAGAAAGCTAAAACGGAATACACAATCCGTTTTTATTTTTTTTATTGAAACGGATTCTGGAATCCGTGTCGGACGATGAAACGGAATACACAATCCGTTTTTTTTTTTTGATTTTTACAGAATCGGATTCTGAAATCCGTGTAGGAGACGCTGAAACGGAACATGGAACCCGTTTTGGTTATTTTTTGTTGGTTTTCAATATTTCCTTGGCCAAGCCGGGGGAGGATGCAACCACCGCAGAAATCTCACCAAGTTGGAGATGCATGAGAGGTCCATATTTGTGAGCAAGGTTGTAGAAAGCCCGATGTGGAAGTGAACCTGCTCCTGGAAGTGAACCTGTTAATGTCACAATTTTATATATATCATCAATATTTACATTCTTTTACTGAAACACATCTTGTTACACTTTCCATCCATTCTTTTACTTTTCACTTAAATTCTTTTCATTTTTTTATCTTTTTTTTTCGTTCCCTCATTTTTTTTACCTAATATCCAAACAGAGACCTAAAGGTCGTGATCACTTGGTTATATGTTTGGTAGCTTTCGTGGTTATATGTGCTTGATTAGAAGCATAGAAGCTCATAAAAAGAATATCCCAAAACGAGAGCAAAGTAGAGATAAAAAAGAAAACAATGGAAGTAGCACAGGTTCTGCACATGAACGGGGTGTTGGTGAAACGGATTATCTTTAAGAAACGGATTATGTAATCCGTTTGGTGGGAACAATGGTAAATAACAATGCATTTTATTATGTAGACAGGTCGAATTTGAGCATTGAATTATATTTCTCGTAATACTCATTAATTATGTTAGAAGCATAATGTTAGCATATTTGTATTTGTACTGAAAATTGTTTGTGCATGAGCCTTTTTCTGATAAATGTTGTTGTGCAGGGTCCTTTGCAGGTTTAGGTTTTCTCTCTCCGTACCTATCAGGAAAGATTAAAGCTTTTGATAAAAAAGGGCACATAGCAAAACTATGCATTGTTTTTCTTCCTCTTCTTACTGCTTGCATGGTTGGAATCTCACGAGTGGATGACTATTGGCATCATTGGCAAGATGTGTTTGCAGGAGGACTTCTGGGTTTGTCTTTTATGGACTATAAAAAGGCTATGAATTAATGGATTAAATAAAAGTGAAAGGGGCTCCCTACACTAAACATGGAACATGGTGAAACGGAATTCAAAATCCGTTTCACATATTTACAAAACGGATTATGTAATCCGTTTCGGGAAAAATTTCAAAATTTTTGGAAAATGAAATACGAATTCCGTTTCATAAAATTGTGAAACGGATCCTGTAATCCGTTTCAAAAAAAAATTCAAATTCTTTTGAAACGGATTATAGAATCCGTGTCACAATTTTATGAAACGGAATTCGTATTCCGTTTCCCATAAATTTTAACTTTTTTTCGCGAAGCAGTTTATGTAATCCGTTTCGTAATAGTTTGACGGATTCCAGAATTCGTTTAATAAAATGAATGAAAGTTATACAAACCTCAAAAGAGGGACCACCACCCACCAGAGAATGAAATAATGAAGTTCAGAAAAATTAAAGCTCAGGACTTCTTCAGGGACCACGAAGAATGAAACTGATAACATTTTAAATGAAGGCACAGTGGGACGGAGAAGGAACGGGAGAAGAAATAGTATTGGGGGTGCAGAGAAGTTGGCGACGCAGTAAATGAAATTTACTGCGTCCCTACCCACTTTTCACCCACTTTGACCTGTAAGTTAAATAAGGGCATAATAGTAAATTTTGGGGGTACAGAAGAACTGTTGGAGGTGCAGGGAGAAGCGCCCATCTTATTATGGCTTGATCAACTTTGACATTATAAATATTTAACATAAAAAACAACATATGAATAATTATATTATATTTTTATTACTTGTTCCTCTATCCTTAAACATGATTTCAGAGAGTAGAGGTGATAATTGATTTATATTTCTTATTTCCAAAACAAAAGAGCGATTTACAAAAACTCATGTTCGAAGTTCAATCTTATCAGCTCAATTTTTAAAAATATTCTCTTTGGTGTAATCTGTGTTTTCGAAATATTTATGGAATTGATTACTATTCTCATCACGCAACCTATGCTAATATTATTAAAATTTTGGTCTTAATCACCATCTTCATTTTGTTATATATTGTATGTATGTTTGTCCTTAATTCAAGAATTAAACAACCTAAATTATATTTAACTAAAATTGGGCCCATGTACGTAACAAGATTACTTATAATTTAAATTTACTTTTTATTTATTTATTTATAGACTGAACTCGTCAACCTAATCAATTAGCCAAATCTCAAAATAATTTGGAGGCTATGCTTTCTTTACTGGATAAGATGATAGGATGAAGCATGAGTGAGAGAGTTACTATCTGTCTTTGTTATGAGCCTAGAATTGTTTTTGTGAAGATCATTGTAGTGGCTTCGAGTGACATATGAAATCGGCCAATAGATTTGATTCCCATTGTAAACGGTGGTCAACAAAAGATTGGCTCATTGGATTTACTCACTGAACTGCTTACTTTCTTCACGTCATTCTTCAAACCAGCGACTGAAAACGTGGCAAGTTTCCAAGAACCGTGGCAGGAAAGAACACACATGGCAACCCTCTTCTTTGCCACCTTTTCTTTCCAACATGCAGGTTTCCCAAAAGGGTGTCACACCATTCTCTTTTTAAGCGGATAAAATTATAGTACAAATGAAACCGAAGCAAGTAACAAAACCTTCTCAGAAAAACAAAGGAAAAAAGATATGGCAGCCATGTTTATAACCAGAACTACTCTCTTTCGCTTCTCAAAGTCTCTCCCTCACGCCCCTTACCTCTCCTTCAAACCCTCCAGGGTCACCTTCGCTTCCTCTCCCAACTCTTCAGAGGTATGTCCATCACAATCGCAAATCTTTTTTTCTTTCCGCTCTGCTATTTACGTTACAAACTTTACTTTCATCACAATGGCAAATGTTGTGAATATTGTTACAAAATTTGATACTTTTATGGTGTTAAACAAAATCTTAGAACATATAATTGAGTTGTACAAACATTTTCTTAAAACTTGAATTTGTGTATCAAAGGGTAGTTAAGTTAGGTTGAAAGACAAATTTGACGTTTATACATTCGCAGTGGAGAAATGCGTCAGAGGGAACGAGAGACGCAAGACGCAATTGGACATATGATTCTCCAGAGCCAAAGCGTAAGGCAGATGATGCGTCGGAGAGGGCGAAGGAAACGGCAAGAGAAGGCGTGGAGATGGCGAAGGATCAAGCGCGAGAAGCGAAAGACAGAACCAAAGAATACGCACAAGACGCGAAGGAGAAGACGATGGATGCGGCGGGGTCAGTGAGGGATAGCGCGGAGAATGCGAAAGAGAGGGCGAAAGAGTATGCGTACGAGACCAAAGAAAGTGCAAAGGAGGCGGCGGGAACAGTGGCGGAGAAGGGTAAGGAGGGGGCGGAGAGGACGAAGCAGAAGACGGAGGAGGTGGCGGCATCGGCCGGAGAGACGCTGAAGAACGTGGGGGAGAAGGCGAAGCAGGGCGTGCAAGGGGCGTGGGACGCGGCGAAGGACACCACACACAAGATTAAGGAAACCTTGGTTGGGAAGGATGATGATGATAATGATGGTCATGGACATGGTGGTTTTGTTCTGAAGGATGATGACGATGATGTTTCAGGGTTGAAGAGAAGAGTTGGGAAGAGTTCTGATGAGAAGGGCTATTATTAGAGGATAAATGACTTAGTTTAATTGTGGTGCTGTATATGTATCAATATTAGTATGTTTGTTTGTATTGCTGCTTCTCAATGTGCTGATATATCCTCTTGGAATAAAACTTTACATGCATTCCATTTTTATTTTTTTTTTTCAATTCTGAAGTGTGTGTTTCGAAGGAAATTTTTTGATGAAGAACTTATTGTTGGCGGGTTATAAACTATTAAAACCCACGAAGGCAATTCAAATCCATAATTCCTTATCGAACAATGCTGATGTATGCACCAAATCATCGAATTTATCAGAGCAAAAAGACAGTGTGTTTGGTTTATCATTCTCACATTTTCTCAAGTATACAAAAGGTGAGGAATAAATTGGTGAATTCAAACACATCTCATTCGTGTTTACGTTATCAGACTTTAAAATGAAAAGTTAATTGTACCTAGAAAACGTAAGAACGAATCATGAAAAAGCAAAAGGGGTGATGCTTTTAATAAAAGCGCAGAGATTAAAAGTGAGAACTTGACTTCTTAAGGTTATACTTTTGCAGTGAATTTATTTAATACAAAGCCCCAAGGTGTGTTAAAATCAGAATCCGACACAATTTACTGAGCACAATTTTTTATCCTTTTGGGTCAAATTGAAACGAGTATGTCATTTTAGGCCCATTGAAAGTGGCAGGCACTTGAGCATCTGCAATGACTTGGGCCAAATTATAACTCCATGGCCCACATGCTCCTTCGTTTGAAGGACATCATACTTACCAAAGGACCAAAGACTTCACCTTCTCCTTAAGGCCTAGTTTTGGACTGAAAACAAATAATTGTATAAAACTAAGATTTTTAAATAAGCTCAGAATGATCTTAACTACTCTTATCATAAGCACAATGAATTGTGAGTTTTGATGGCGTAGTGTACGGTAGGTTATCTGGGACCACGAATTGAAGATCTAAGAATTTAGAGGGTTAAAAAAACGAAGATAATTTTTTTTGGAAGAAATGATTTATTATATTTAGACATGGAAAGAGAAGAGAGAAGGGTGTAGGAGCAGTTGTAACCCCTCTATCACGCATGGTCAGCAACATCTTGGTTGATTGCATCATCACGTGACTCCTGGCATTTGCATATATAGTTTAGTTCAGATTAGAGTTGTCAGAAGTGGACCATGAAGGTTAGTGAAATCATAAATTATTTATTTATAAGGTAAGAAGTAACAACATCTTTTGCCACTGCCCACCCATCTCATGTCACCACACTATCACTTTTCCTGTCCAAGGATATATGCTCCATAGTTTCTTCTAAACATAATATAAACATTTTCACTTCGACCAATTACTACTAAATAAATTTATTGTAAAATGCAATAAATATATCATTCATATAGTTTGTTATTCAATGTATACATGAAATATTTACTTTTTTATGTAATATATTTTCACTTTTTATTTTGGATATGATCATAATATATGTATAAATGTAACATGACCGGATTAATATTCTCAATAACATAAAATTAAAAAAGAAGAAAAAAAAAGAATAGTAAAAGGTTAAAAATATAGTTGATTGATTCATTAAATTTGTTCAGGTTAAAATAAAATAAATCAAAATAGCTAAAAAATTCATTGAGTTTGTTTGAAATATCAAACTCATGATGAATTAATCCGGTGTACCCATATTGAGAAGGAAGAATATCACAACCGTCCAAGTTGAACCGGAGAGAACACAGAAAGGGGACCAAGAAAATGTTGGTTGTAGGAACATGTTCCTCGGAAACAGTCAAATATATGGGTGTCAAAGGTTTGCCTACGGAACACGAAATGATATCACAAAGTAAATCAAAATAGTACGGTATTACTATTCAAATCTCAGTTTTTTTTCCCTTATATTAATATTAGTCTTATTACTTCAATAATATTAATTACGTCCTGTATAGATTGCGCATGAGAAAAAAAAAACGAAGATACTTAGTAACGTTTTCTAAAATATGATTTTAGATAGATTATTTTTAATGATAACAATTTATCTAAATTATAAAGTCAAGATTAATAATCATTAAAGTCAAGATTTTAATATATTTTAACACAATCACACAATAACGCAAGATATCGGAATGATTTGATATAATTTAGCTTTAACTCAACATTATTAATTCAGTTTAACTAGTTATGCTGCATGTTTGGTTGTGTCAAATTAATTAGAATTGATTTTATAACACAAAATTAGTACGTATTTGGTCAGAATGAATAAACAATTCACACGGAATGAGAAACAATTAATTCTTATTTCTGTGTTGGAGAATTGATTCAGTTGATACCAGAGTTGTTGGGAAGATCTAACAAAAAAATAACAGATAACTAAGTGTGGAAGTAAACAGATCAAATCTTCCCTAACTAATATGGTGCTCTACTTTCTCAATTCTGGTCAATATGGGACTTAGACTCACACTTGGATTCCTAACAATATGCAAAATAATAAAATACATAAAACAGAGAAGGGAGAAACCAACACACACCAAAACCCACGGAAAAAATCTCAAAATGGAGGAAAAATCCACGGGGACCTTGTCCAGTAAAAACTTCCACTAATAAAAATTAATTGGTACATCACAAGTTCTCTTGGATATTTCAATGATCAACAGAGCACTACTATATTCACCAACAAGGGTGGATAACAAATGCCAATGGGTACTTTAAATAAACAATAGAGTGAATCCCAATATATGAGAAGATGAATAAAACATTTTCTCCAAGGTAGTTTCTCTGCACAGACTTGCAAAGGATAAACTTATTACTCTTTTCTTCTTCTCCACCCTCTCTAATGGCTTCTCACTAGAGATGGCAAATAAACCCGTGTCCGTGGGTATCACCCGAACCCGTCCCCGTTTTGACGGGGAATCCCCGTTTTGACTGGGTATGGGTATGGGTATGGGTAATACCCGAAATTTTCAACTAGGGATGAGGATGGGGATGGGGATATATATATACCCGCCCAAATACCCGTCCCCGCTTAAATTACTAAACTATTTATAATTTATTAAATAATCTAAAAAATATATATAAATAAATAATATATTT